>Ga0131853_10001406_pt1 | contig 43089 bp, 44 predicted proteins | sample TergutLab28metaG_FD_92764 | JGI IMG/M metagenome (GOLD analysis project Ga0131853, IMG submission 92764) | Labiotermes labralis P1 segment gut microbial communities from Petit-Saut dam, French Guiana - Lab288 P1 (version 2) (version 2) | ecosystem: Host-associated > Arthropoda: Insects >...
AAAAAATAAAACAAAGTGCAAAAGCTAACAAACGTGTGGTAGTTTTGCCAGAAGGTTCAGATGAAAGAGTTATCCAAGCTTCCAAACAAATTTTGGAAGAAGAGATAGCAGATGTTATTCTAATAGGCGAAAATTTAAATGTACCAGGTGCTACAATTATTGACCCTAAAAGCTATGACAAAATAGGTGAGTTAGCAGAAAAGCTTGCAGAATACAGAAAATCCAAAGGAATGACTGTAGAAGAAGCGAAAAACTTGCTTGAAACACAGCCGCTTTATTTAGGAGCTATGTTAGTTAAAGAAGGCATAGCACATGGAATGGTTGCAGGAAGTCTGCACTCCACATCAGACGTTATGAGAGCAGCATTGCAAGTTGTTAAAACAGCCCCTGGAACAAAATTAGTTTCAACTTTCTTTGCAATGATAACAAATACTGAGTTTGGTAATAGTGGTAACTTTGTTTTTGCAGACTGTGCATTAAATCAAAATCCTAACGCACAGGAGCTTGCACAAATTGCACTAGATTCTGCTAAAAGCTTTGAAGCACTTTTCGGAGCTGAACCTAAAGTTGCTATGTTAAGCCACTCTACAATGGGTTCAGCTAAACATGATGATGTTACAAAAGTAGTAGAAGCAACTAAAATTGCAAAAAAAGCTAATCCTAATCTAAAGTTAGATGGGGAACTTCAACTAGATGCTGCAATAGTTCCAAGTGTTGGTAAAAGCAAAGCACCAAATTCTGAAATAGCAGGGTCTGCAAATGTCCTTGTTTTCCCTGACATAGATGCTGGAAATATTGGTTATAAGCTAGTTCAAAGATTCGCAAATGCTGAAGCCATAGGACCTATCACTCAAGGGTTAGCAAGACCAGTAAACGACTTAAGCCGTGGCTGTAGTGTCGAAGACATTGTGTCTGTAGTAGCTATAACATCATTACAAAATTAAATTCAAAAAGTACACATGAAAAATTTTATTAATTCGGAGGATAAATAAAAAATGAAAATATTAGTTTTAAACTGTGGTTCTTCTTCTCTTAAATATCAAGTTTTTGATATGACAAATGAAAGCGTTTTAGCAAAAGGTGTTTGTGAAAGAATAGGGCTGGACAAATCAATAATTAGCCACAAAGGCAAAGAAGAATTTAAGAAAAAAGAAGCTGAAATGAAAAACCACAAAGATGCTATACAAATAGTTTTAGACACAATAGTAGACGAAACTTATGGTGTTTTATCTAGCCTAGATGAACTAGATGGAGTAGCACACAGAGTTGTTCACGGGGGGGACAAGTTCTCCGGCTCTGTAGTAATTACAGATGAAGTTATAGCAGAAATGAAAAAATGTGTTGAATTAGCACCACTGCACAATCCTCCTGGAATAAATGGAATCGAAGCAGTTACGGCACTTCTTCCAAATATAAAGCAAACGGGTTCTTTTGACACTTCATTCCACCAAACTATGCCAGAAAAAGCTTATATATATGCAATACCATACAAGTTTTACGAAAAATACGGTATAAGACGTTATGGTTTCCACGGTTCAAGCCACGTATACGTTAGTGCTGAAGCTGCGAAGCTTTTAGGCAAGCCAATTGAAGAACTAAAAATAATAACTGCACACTTAGGAAATGGCTCTAGTGTAACAGCGGTTAAGCATGGTAAATCTATAGATACTTCTATGGGCTTAACACCATTAGAAGGCTTAGCAATGGGTACAAGAAGTGGAGATATAGACCCTGCTATAATAGAATTCTTAGCTGAAAAAGAAGGTCTAACAGCAAAAGAAGTTGTGAATATTTTAAACAAAGAATCTGGTGTCCTAGGAATTTCAGAAGTAAGTAGCGACTTTAGAGACATTGAAGACGAAGCACCTAAAGGAAATAAAAAGGCACAGTTAGCACTAGATGTTTTCTACTATAGAGTAGCTAAGTATATTGGGGCATATGTAGCAGCAATGAATGGAGTAGACGCAATAGTTTTTACAGCTGGCCTAGGTGAAAATAGCCCTGAAGCAAGAGAAGAAGTTTGTGCTTATTTGGGATATTTAGGTATAGAAATAGATAAAGAAGTAAACAAAGTTCGTGGAAAAACTACTCTAGTTTCAAAAAGTACTAAACCAGCTGTTTATACAATTCCAACAAATGAAGAATTAGTTTTAGCAAGAGAATGTAAGATGTTAATATAAAAATAAATACAATTTTGCGGGCGAACACAGTTCGCCCTCTAAGAAAAATTTTACTTGACTTTTCTCAGAAAAAGTGATATAATTTTATCTTATGTTGGTAAATTTAAAAGAAATTAAAGAAAATAAGCCATTACAACTAAATGAAAAGCTTGAGATCTTAAGCCACAACTTAAATTTGGACGGTAATATAAGGCTTTTAGATAAAGAATATGAACTAAAAGCAAAGGTAGATGCAAAAGCTACACTAACATGCGACTATTGCCTAATAAATATTACGCATAACATTTCATTTAATATAGAAGAGATTTTAGAAACAGAAGATGAAGCGTTAGAAGAATTTAATTTATCGCCTATAATTTCTGCCTATATTCATGAACATTTGCCTATGCAAATTCTTTGCAAAGAAGAATGCCTTGGTCTATGTAAAACTTGTGGTATTAATTTAAATAAGAAAAGCTGTGATTGTCCTAATATAAATGAAGACAGTCCATTTAGTAAATTACTAGATCTTGATTTTTAAGGAGGGAAAAATAATGGGAGCTATAGGACCTAAAGGTAAAATAAGCCGTTCTCGTAGTCGCATGAAAACCGCAAGCGCTTGGCGTGTCGCTACTCCAACTATGTCTACTTGTAACAAATGTGGAGAACTTAAAGTGCCTCATCGTGCTTGTAAATCTTGTCTTTCGTACAAGAAACAAAGCATATTTGCTGAAGACTAAAAAAAGAACGCTACAGCGTTCTTTTTTTAGTCTTCTTTTTTATAAATATTAGCACCTATAAGTTGCAGATCTCTTACTATATCTTCATAGCCACGCTCTATATATTCTGTCCCTTTTACTATCATTTCACCTTCTGCAACAAGTGCCGCTATAACTAAGGCAGCCCCACCTCTTAAATCTTCTGCACATACAAGTGTACTTTTTAATTTTGTAGGTCCAGTAACAAAAAAGTGGCGGCCTTTTAGAACACTAGTAATATTTGCACCCATTTTCACTAATTCTGTAACGTGTTTGTCTCTAGCTTCAAAAATATTTTCTTCAATTTGAGAAGTCCCTTTTGCCTGTGTTAAAACTGCCATTATTTGTGCCTGCATATCAGTAGGAAAATTAGGATGTGTTCCAGTCTTAACATTAACTGACGTTAAAGATTTTCCAGCGTTTACTATTAACATGTTTTTGCTAGTTACTATGTCTACACCCATCTTTTTGAATTGTAAAGTTATAGGTTGCATATCTTTTACACAAATATTGTTTAAAACTATTTTGCCATTTGTTATAGCAGCTGCTGCTAAATATGTTCCTGCTATTATTCTATCTGGCATTACTGTGTATTCTCCACCCTCTAACTTATTAACACCTTTTATAATTATAGTTTCCGTGCCTGCACCTTCTATTTTTGCACCGCATATATTTAAAAAGTTCGCCATATCTATTATTTCTGGTTCTTTAGCTGCATTTGTAATTATTGTAATTCCTTTTGCATATACTGAAGCTAACAGTATATTTTGCGTAGCTCCAACACTTGGAAAATTCAGCATTATATTGGCAGCTTCTGGTTTGCCTATACATATTAACTTATCATCATTTTCTATAACTTCGATTCCCATTTTAGAAAAGCCTTTTTTATGCAATTCTATAGGACGTTCACCAAGCTTGCAACCACCCGGAAAGTAGCAAGTTGCCTCCCCTGTTCTTCCTAAAATTGCTCCTAGAAATGTTATAGAGCTTCGCATTTTGGAAGAATATTCTTTTGAAATCGTATTATTTGTAATTTTTCCTGAAACAACGACAGTATTTTTTTCATGCAAAACTTTAAAACCTAAAGAACGCAAAATATCTATAGCAACTAATACATCTGAAATATTAGGCACATTCTTAATTATGGACTCACCATCTACTAAAGCACAAGCAGCTAATATCGGCAAAACTGCATTTTTTGCCCCACCTATAGAAATTTCACCATTTATTTTGTTTCCACCAACTACAAAAAAAGAAGCCATATAATCACCGTCCCAAAAGAATTTATAGTACATAGTATGCTTATTCTTTTTCTTAGGTGATTATATAGTCTTTTTTTATTAGAGAAAATATATTTTCATTTCTACAAAAATTTCCAAATCGCTATAATTGATCTATCAATCTCATTCCTAAGGCGTAAGCATTTTCACAATCTTTAGGAAATTGATTGTTATAAACTTGTTTTTTCTTTCCCTCGTCAAAAACTGTACAAACGTATTTTGAATAATCGTCAAACTGAAGGGTATCATTGGAAGTTATAGATTCGCAATACCCAAACAGACGTTCTAAGTCCATTTCTGCAAATTTAAGGGCACCCATGTAGTTTGCTTGCTCCATAAAGTCTTTTGGAACATTCATGGTGTAAATAAAGCCTACAGGGATTTTCTTGTCAAGAAGTCCTTTGTATCCCTCTGTATATGTTAACACTGGAAACATCAGCCTTTCTAAAAAAGAACGCATCATACCTGTAACACTTTCAAAGTATATAGGTGAACCCAACACTAAAGCATCAGCTGACATTGCCTTTTCAAGAATAGGTGTTAAGTTATCTTTATAAAGGCATATACCAGGTTTGGCACAGTTTTTGACTTTACAAGCAAAACAACTTATACATCCTTTGAACTCAGTATCGTAAAGGTGTATTGATTCTACTTCAGCTCCTTTACTTGCAGCTCCTTTAAGGGCATTTTCTAGCAAAGTAGCTGTGCTTTTATTTTTTCTTGGACTTCCATTAATTGATAATATTTTCATTTTATAATTCCTCCTTACTAGCGTATAAAATTCATATAAATCTTAGGTTTATTTGCAGGCGGATTGAAATCCTTGCCCGTTTCCTTCAAGCGCAACATCCAAGCCATATTCTCACCTAAAACTGATAGTATTTGCATGCCTTCTTCGTCTTTAAGTACTTCTCCAACAGTACCTCCATGGATTACATTCCAATAATTTGATGTTGGCAACAGCATCTGTGCAAATTGAAAATAGTGGTTCATACTATCAACCGTTGCAACACCCCCAGAACGACGAACAGAAGTAATTGCTGCTCCAACTTTTTGAAAAAAGAAATTGCCATTAGCATGGCTTACATAAAATAACCTATCTAAAAAGGTTTTTAACACGCCACCCATGCCAGCAAAATGCACAGGTGAACCAATCACAAGTCCATCAGCTTCATATATAGCAGGGACTATGCTGTTAAAATCATCATCTTTGATGACACATTGTGCATCTTTATTTGCAAAGCAACCACCACAAGCTTTACAACCGTAAAAAAGCTTATTGCCAATATGCAAAATTTCTGTTTCTATATCTTGTTGTTCTAAAACATCACATACAGTCTTCAAACTTTGATATGTGTTCCCCTCGGCCCGTGGGCTTCCATTAAGTGCTATCACTTTCATATTTTACCTCCAATATTTCGGGGTTGACTTTTCCCCATATTTATATTACAATAATATTATAACATATATAAATATATACGCAAGTATAATTTTTTTATATACATAGTTTTGAAAAATAGGGCTATAAGCTATAGAATATTTGAAAAACTGGAAAGACAGCGAGGAGAATAATTTATGTACAAACTAATAGCAACGGATGTTGATGGCACACTCGCCAATGATTTTCATAATGTAGACGAAGACAATATAAAAGCGATTCAAAAAGCTAGGGAGTACGGTATAAAAGTTGTACTATGTTCAGGGAGAAGTCCTGCTTCTTTATTGGGTTATGAGAAAAAAATAGGTCTTGATAAACCTGGAAACTATGGTATAGGCTTCAACGGTGCAGAAGTTTACGAAACAGACACGAGAAATATCATAAAAACATCTAGCATACCAAAAGAAGTAGGTAAAAAAATAGTAAAAATAATAAGAAGCTTATCAGATGAAATAAGAATAATGTTTCATCCAAACACACAAAGTGCTATCTTCGATGAAGAACTTTCTGAATATTTTGAAAAATATAGCTCAGGGGTTGAAAAAATACCAGTAAAACGAGTTTTAGATGAACATATAACAGAAGACATTACAAGTCTGTATGCGATAGAAGAACGTCCTCTGCTTGAAAAGTTAAAAGCAGAAGTAGAATCAAAAAATTTAGACAGCTTTGAAGTATTTTTCGCGCTAGACAACTCACTAGAATTCATGCCAACAAATGTAAATAAAGCGACTGGCATAAGAGCTTTGGCCAGGCATTTAGGAATTGAAATGCACGAAATTGTTACAGTAGGCGATAATTATAATGATATTGAAATGATAAAAGAAGCAGGTCTAGGTGTTGCCGTTGCCAACGCTGTTCCACAAATTAGAAATTTGGCAGGCTTTATAACTAGAAGAAATAATAATGAATCTGCTCTTGCAGAAGTTGTTGATATGGTAATAGAAGAAAATAGAAAAATGTGATATTCAAACTGCCGACAATGAACGGCAGTTTTTTATTAAAAAAACCTTGCAAAAAAGTAAAAAATGTGATACAATAATAACAAATACATAAAAAGGAGCATAAAACATGCAAAAAAATGAACAAGTTATACAAAACAATCCGAATAAAAAAGGCGTACGAGCAGTTATAGCTTCCTTTGCTATCCAGTTAACACTTGGCATTTGCTACATTTGGAGCGTTTTTCAAACTGGTATTTCTATAAGTGTTTTTGAAGGAAATAATGCAGCAGCTGGTCTTGCTTTTTCACTTTTATTAGCTTTTCTTTCATTAGGTAGCCCAGTAGCTGGAAAATTAGCAGCAAAGCATGGTACAAGAAAAATAGTATTCATAGGGGGAATTCTTTTAGGAATAGGCTTTTTCACAGCAAGTTTAACGACTGCTAATTCCGGATGGCTTTTATGGCTAGGATATGGCATAATAGGTGGTTTCGGAATGGGGCTTACTTATTCAACGACTATAGCACTAGCACAAAGATGGTTTCCACATAAAAAAGGCTTAGTTACAGGTATTATCGTAGCAGGATTAGGTTTAGGCGGCGTTGTTTTCACACCCGTTATAGAATTTTCTATAAATTCATTTGGTGGAATAGGTTATGGAGAATTAAATACGTTTATGGTTTTAGCAGCTATTTTCCTAGTTGTATGTTGTGTAGGTAGTATTTTCTTAGAAGAACCGCCAGTTCGAGCAACTACTGGAGCTACAGCATCAATAGATAAAGACGTTACAACTAAGGAAATGCTTAAAAAACCAATATTTTATTTAGTCACTATTTCTTTACTGCTATCAGTAGTCGGCGGATTGATGATGATAGGCTTCGCAAGACCTATAGCGGTAGCACGTGGTCTTTATGCTACTGCTACAATTGGGGTTTTAGCTATAGCTATGGCAAATTCATTAGGAAGGCTTTTCTGGGGAACAATGTCTGATAAATTAGGCAGAATAAATACGATATTCATTTTACTTATAGGTTCTGCTGTTCTTTCCCTTCTTGTAAATGTTGTGGACGGTTATTTCATTTATGTTATAATAGCATTAATAGGCTTTTTATTCGGTGGTTTCTTAAGCACCTTCCCTTCTCTAACAGCTGAACTTTTCGGTGTAAAAAATGTAGCAACAAATTATGGCTTTGTACTATTTGGATTCGGTATAGGGGCTGTGGCTTCTTCACAAATAGGTGGTCATTTTATGAATATAGCAAGTGAAGATATTAGTCTTTTAGCTCCTGCATTTGTAATAGCAGCAGCATGTGCTGCTGTTGGTTTTGTGTTAATGTTCATATTGAACCTTAATGTGAAAAAGGAAAGTATATAACAAGCAAAAAGGAAACCTCCAATTGTAAAAATTTACAATTGGAGGTTTTTGTTAATTTCTTCAATTTAAACCCATTCTCCAACAACTGGCAAAAAGACTTGTTGATTCTCATCAAGTGGTATAACGTCCTGTGGGCATAAACTGTGCCATGGCACAAGCGTCTTTGGCTTAATTTGGTCAATTATATACAATATACTATCCTTATCAGCGTGCCCTGAGCAAGCAGCCGACACATATTTTATATTCAATGTTTCTAAAAAGATTTGCATTTTTTCAAAAGAAGGATCGAATTCACCCAGTGGAGTACCATCCGAATGGATATACACAGCATTTTGTATATTATAATCTGAAAGTTTTTTAATATTTTCAAAGCTGTTTTGCACGAAATAATTGTTAGGATTGTTTTTAATTTTTTCCTCTAGTTCACTTGTGAGGATTTCAAAATTTTCACTTGTAAATTTCCTTACTATTGTGGCAGTTGGCTGTTCAAAAACTATTGTTTTACCCATATTTTTGCATATTTCTATAAATCGAATGAGTCTCGCTACATTTCTGTTATAAATATTAAAAAATACAACTCCTGTAGCTTCATCTAGCGATTTTGAAACCATTTCTAGTGCCGCATCCTCTGTAAAACGCTCTTTTGATAGCCTTTCAGAAGGTGGAAAAAAAGAAGTTCCTTCCATAAGCAAATAATCAGGATTTGCTTTTCTCATTGCTCCTATCCATTCATGATTTTTATGAACCTCATTTCCGTGCATTCTTATATCACCCGAATAGGAAACCGTTCTATCAGGAGTTTCTACAAAAAGGGCACAACTTCCAACTATGCCGTGATCGGTAGGATACGCTGTAACTTTTATTTCTCCTATTGTTACTCCATCATCAAAAGTTTTTATTTGTTCTAGTGGAACTTTTGGATTCTCTCCTACTTCTAGCAATGCTTCATATAACTTTTTGGACTGTTCGGACATATATATAGGAATACTCCTATGAATTTTATCTATTATTGCCATGTGATCCAAATGCAAATGCGATATGAAAACTGCTGTGTTGTAGTCACTTTCCCCGTCATATACACCTTCTATTTCAGGCAAATAATCTACCTCTTTTGTAGGATCATACGCACGACCAAAATCAAATATGATTCTGTCGTTTCCATATCTTATTTCTGTTATATTTCCACCTATTGTATTTAAGCCTGCGTGAAAGCACATTTTTGTTTGCATACTTTTTCTCCTCATTAAATTATTAAAAGCCTCCATTTATGGAGGCCTTTATATTAATTATTAGCATCCGCCAATATTTCGTTCGCTCTATTTTCTGCATTTGCAAGTGCATCTTGTACACTCATACGTGATGGAACACCTAGTGGAGTGATCGATTCATTGAAGTATTCAAGCACTGCTTGGTTAAGAACCGCGGACATACCGTGAACTCTTGCTAAATAAAAACCGTAAGGTGCTTGCAAAGTCGCTGCTCTGTGAGTCGGATTTTGTGCTACAAAGTCTACATAAAACGGAAGTTCCATTGCACTGTAACGAGCTGGGGTATAACCAGAATCAGCCGCCCAATATGCTGTTACATCTGGACGTAAAGAGAAACGTAGAAATGCCCATGCAGCATCTATTTCAGCTTGAGATGCACCTGTTATAGACTCGTTAAACATAACAACGTCATTTCCTGCAAAAAGTGTTGCATTTGCTGTTCCTGTTCCTGGAGTTGGAGCTGTTCCCCAGTTGAAAGAACCATCAACAGCACCCTCAACATGTGGAAGACCAGCAGAAGAACCGATGTACATAGTTACTGCTCCTGAGCCAAATACACCACTCATAAAGCCATCTTCACCTGCTGTACGGCTAATGCCTTCATCTATTAAATCATATATAAAACCTAATGCTTGTTCACCTTCTGGGCTACTGAAGTGAGCTACAGCAGTTGCCTCATCTACAAAGACACCTCCATATTGCTCAAGAAGTGCTACGAATTCGCTCCAAAAAGCATTTTCCCAACCCATCCCTAGGCGGTTATCTGTAGTTGTAACTTCTGCAATGTGGCGAACTTCATCCCATGTTGTTGGAGGTTCTAAGCCAAATTCATCAAGTATATCACGATTGTAGAATAATATACGCGTAGATATCCCAAAAGGAACAGAGTATATATCATTTCCATATGTTGCACGAATATCTAAGTGAACTATATCATTTTGTTCAGCTTGTGTGAAATCTTCATTGAAGAAATTTGTAAGCGATAGTATAAAGTCATAATCTATATATTGTGTAACCGAAGATGTTGTTGCCTGTGCTAAAAGTGGAGCTGTCCTAGAAACGAAGGTACCCATAAGAGATTGGTTAAGAGCAGGATAGTTTCCTTGAAATTCTTCGTTTATTGTGATATGTGGATATTCAGCATGAAAAGCTTCTATCATGTTGATTAATCCATCATGGTGAGGGCCTGTCATGGCATGCCAAAAGTTTACTGTAACAGGTTCAAGAACTTCATTTGTCTCATTTGCGTCATTGTTACCAGTATCATTTCCCGTCGTTGCTTCTGTTGTTGCTGCAGGTGGTGTGTCTGGTTGAGTTGCCTGCGGAGTATCATTTCCTCCACAAGCTGTAAGTGCTGCTGATATTGCTACAAATGATGCTACTGCTAATAATTTTTTCATTGTTCTTTTTTCTCCTAATTTTTAATATGTTTGATTTTTAAATTTGTTTCACTATTAACTGCTACACTGTTTACTTCAACTATTACACTTTTTATTCCCTAGGCCTCACCCCCTTAACCTTTAATACCTGAACGTGAAATCGCAGCTACAATATGCTTTTGCATTATTAAATACAAAATGAATATTGGAAGCACAGCAAGCACAGAAGCAGCCATTAAAAGTCCATAAAAACTTCCAGCTTCTCCACGGAACATCGCAAGACCAACTGGCACTGTACGCATTTCATGTGCATTTGTTACTATTAATGGCCAAAGGAAAGCATTCCAACTCGCAATAGTTGTAAGCAAGGTAATAGTAATTAATGCTGGCTTTGCCAAAGGAACCATTACATACCATAAAAATTTAAAATCACTACAACCATCGACTTTGGCAGCATATGAAAGTTGTATAGGTATACCTAGGAAAAACTGTCTAAGTAAAAATATCGAAAAGACAGAAGCTAGCCAAGGCACGATTAAAGCCATATATGTGTCTACCCAACCTAAATTTGATATAGTAATAAAATTTGGTATAAGCATTACTTCACTTGGAACCATCATAGTTCCTAAAAGGATTGCAAATACTACATCACGACCCCAAAATTTCATATGTGAAAAGGCATATGCTGCAAGAATTGTAGTAATTAACTCACCTATAGTTCCTAAAATTGCTACTATAAAGCTGTTAAAGAAATATCTATCAAAAGGGGCTACTCGCATTGCTTCTGTATAGTTATCAAACCTAAAAACAGATGGCCAAAAAATACGTGGGTTCACGGAAGTGAGTTCGTGTTGGCTCATAAATGAACTTATGAGCATCCAGACGAATGGAAGCATCATTAATAGACTACCAACCGTAAGGAGTATATAAATTGTAGTTTTCGACAGAGCTCCACTCGAAAATGTTGTTTTATCGTTCATTTCTCTACTCCTCCTATTTGTAATGTACTAACTTTTTGCCGACTAGCATTTGTATCATCGTAACTATAAAAATTATTACGAATAATACAGTTGCTCCTGCTGCTGCACGCCCCATGTTCCAGTTTTCAAAATATTCTTGATAAATGAAATATACGACAGTAAGTGCACTATTACCAGGACCTGGCGAATCTCTGAAAAGTGCAAAAATTTCGCTAAAAACTCTAAATGAACTAATTACAGAAACTATCGATAAGAAAAACAACGTAGGCGATAGCATAGGAAGTGTCACTGTTTTAAATCTGTGGAATTTATTTGCCCCATCTACTTTTGCAGCTAGATATAGCCCTTTATCTATTGATTGAAGACCAGCCAACAAAAGCACTGTTCCAAAACCTAAACTTCGCCAAACACTCATTATTATAAGTGCAGCCATAGCATAGTCTGGATTTGTTAGCCACGCTATATTATCAATACCAAACAACCCTAGTATATAGTTCAGTATACCATGATTTGTATGGAAAATCCACTGGAAAACAGTAGCAACCGCTATAGTAGAAGTTACATGTGGCAAAAAGTAGACAGATCTAAAAAACGTAGATCCTTTCATTATTGAGTGTATACCAAGTGCTATAGTTAGTGATATAATAATAGTAATAGGAACAACTCCTAACACGAATGTTAACGTATTAATTAATGCCAAATGAAAACGTGGGGAGTTATATAACCACACGAAATTATCTATGCCACGGGCAGTAACTTCCCTAGTAAAAAAGTTGTACTCCGTATAAAATCCCATAGTAAAAGACCTTAAAATTGGCCAAATACTAAAAACAAGAATTATTATTAAGGCAGGCGCAAGATATAAATATGCTTTAGCAGTGCTTTTTAAACTAGACTTACCACCCATTATATTCGCCTCCCACTCGCAACATCGAAATTATGAATTTTATCAAGCTGAACTCCTAAATGTATTTCTTCGTTTAGTTTAATATTAGTATCCGCTCCAAGCAGGACAGTTAAAATCCTCTCATCAGACGCTACTTTAAGCAAAGTGTCCCTCCCTATAGTTTCTATATGAGTTACTTTACCTGAAACATAAGCTTGTGATTTATCAGAAACAAAGAAATCTTCTGGTCTTATTCCTGCAATTTTACCTTTATTTTCAAGCAAATTCATAGGAGGACTTCCGATAAATTCAGCTGCAAAAATGCAATTTGGATTTTTATACATTTCTTGAGGAGCGCTTGTTTGAACTATTTCACCTGCATTCATTAAAATTACTTTATCCGATATACTCATCGCTTCTTCTTGATCATGCGTTACGAATACTGCAGTAATACCTACTTCAAGCTGTATGCGGCGTATTTCCTCACGCATTTCTAATCTTAAATGTGCATCTAAGTTAGATAATGGCTCATCTAAAAGTAGTAGTTCTGGCTTTTTAACTAATGCACGGGCTATAGCAACTCTTTGTTGCTGCCCCCCCGAAAGCTGTCCTGGTTTTCTATCTACCAAATGGTCAATTTTAACTAATTTCGCAACTTCCATAGCTTGGCTAATTGCTTCTGCTTTAGGCACTTTTTTCATTTTCAGTGGAAACATAATATTTTTCAGAATTGAAAGGTGTGGGTAAAGTGCATAATTCTGAAAAACCATTCCAATTCCACGGTGTTCTGCTTCTATTTTTGTAACATCTTTATCACCGAAAAATATTTGCCCGCTCGTAGGTCTATATAATCCTGCTAACATCATAAGTGTAGTACTTTTCCCGCAACCACTAGGCCCTAGAAGAGATACGAGCTTTCCATGTTCTATAATGATATTTATACCTTTTATAGCTTGGACTTTGTCGAATTCCATTTTTAAGTCTTTAAGGATGATTTTCATTTGATTACCTCTACTTTCGGAAAGTCTACAACTTCCACTTTATTATGTTCTATAAAATATTGTAGTATAACATCGTTTACATAGTCTGTGTATTCTTTTATTATTTTTGCATTTTTATAAGCTTTGTAACCATCTGTCCCTTTTGATCTATAATTGTTTACGCAAATTGTTATTACGTCATTTTCATTAAAAGGCAATGTTACTCTTTCCCCTACTTTTTTCGTTAAATCTATTGTATACGGGAATGTATAATAATCATAACCATAATGAGCTATTTTAGGTTCTAGGAAATGCTTAGCAACACTAATTTCACCATTTTCATAGTGAAAGTAAGATGCTGTGTACTCTACAATCTCTTTTAAAGAATGATAATCTAACTCTAAAACAATTAAGTTATTAGGAAATAGAAATGTAGATACGACATCCCTTACTGTAACTATTTCATTCAAACCATTAATTTTGTTCGGAATGCTAGTTACAGAATAGTCTGCGTTTGTTTTCCATAATTGTACTTGATTTTGAAAATTCGCAATATCACTACCATTTAAAGCCATATCTAAATAATCACTTTGAAATAATGGCTTTAATAACTTGCCAATCGGTTGATCTAACCAAATGTCTGCTTTTCTCACATGTTCTTTTAAAAATTCTGGCACTTCATAGATTAATTCAGGTGTTTTAAGCTCACTTTTAAATATAGGCTTTTTATTTTCATCAAAACTTATATCTATTTCTAAATAGGAGGTGGCATAATTAGGTGGTTGAACTGTATATGTTCCATTTATATAGCTTCCTCCATGGGCTTTATGTTGATGACCAGAAAGGACTAAGTCAAAATCTAACTCATCGCAAATTCTGTAGCCTATATTTTCTGTAGTCGTACTATAAATCTCACCAGTGTATACATCCCTTTCATATCCACCATGATAAAGACAAATTGTGAGGTCTACTTTATCTTTTATTTCTTCTAAAATAGACTGTGCACTAAAAAAAGGGTCGCTAAATGTATAGCCTTCAATATGCTCTGCTCTTTCCCAGTTCGGAATATGGTCTGTAGTAATTCCTACAATACCAACGTTTAAGCCCACAATTTCTTTTATATCGTAGGCGGGAAATGTATTAACATTAGCACAAAGGCATTTCGCATTTAAGTTACCCAAAAAAGAATGTAAATATTTTTTACCATAGTTAAATTCATGATTTCCTAGTGTTACATAGTCAACCCCAGCTTCATTTAAAACTGCTGCAAAAGGACTCGCATCATTCCCACCAGTTTCTGAAGATAAATACATAGACAAAGGGGAGCCTTGAATAGTGTCTCCTCCATCTATTACGAGTGTATTTTCTTTTTTCTCAAAAGAATTCATTATACTTAAAAAATTCGGAACAACGTGTGCATGAGTATCCGATGTATAATATATTTTTAGATTTTTCCCACTAATATTATTCATATTATCCTTTACTTCCGCCTCTTAATTCTTGTCTATTTTCAAATAAAGTATCTAAAATTTTACCCATGAACAAAGTAGCTTCAGAATGTTGCCTTTCAGAGTTTTCAAGTGCTTGACGAAGTGAATTTTCAGCTTTTGTAAGCATTTCATCTGCATACTCCATAGAATTTAGGCGGACATTTCTTGAATCACGTTGAGCTTCTTCGACTAAAAGTTCCGCTTCTTCCATTGCTCTTTTATAAATTTCATGCTCCGAAACTAGACGAAGTGCTCTATTTTCAGCATCCGCTATAATAGCAGCAGATTCTGCTTGTGCAGATTCTAATGCTGATTCAGAACGCTTTTCAGCATCACGTAAAACTCTATCTTTATTTTCTATTAGCTTTTTAGATTCTTTTAACTCAGTTGGAAGGTTCAATCTAATTTCATCTAATATTTCGTATATCTGCTCTTTGTCAACAGAAACTTTATTTGTGAAGGGAACAGCTTTAGAGTTTTCTAAAACGTCTTCTATTTGTACTAAGTATTTTTCCATTGCACTTTGATCCATTTTTAGTTTATCTCCTTAATTTTCTTATGTATTTCTTCTTCTAATTGTGGCGGAACTAATTTGCTAAAATCCCCACCAAACTTTGCAATTTCTTTAACAACACTAGAGCTTACATAAAGTTGCTCTAGACTTGTTGGTATAAATATAGTTTCTATTTCGCTACTTAGTTTCCTATTCGTTAAAGCCATCTGAAACTCATATTCAAAGTCTGTTAAAGCTCGAAGACCTCTTATTACTATGTTTACTTTCTCTTTTTTCGCAAATTCCACTAAGAGGCCTGAAAAACTAAGGACAATAACATTCGACATATCTCTTGTTAATAATTTAAGATGTTCTAATCTTTCAGATACTGTAAATAAACAATTTTTACTCGAATTATCCAGCACTGCTACTATTAATTCGTCACAAAAGTTGCTCGCTCTTTTAATAACGTCCAGATGGCCATTTGTTGTAGGGTCAAAACTGCCTGGATAAATTGCCTTCATTCTTCAAAACCTCACTTTTTCGCAATATTCTTTATTATAACAAATCATGAATATTTTTGCAAGAGTTTTTAGAAAAAAGTTTTACAAATTTAAAACAATTTCTATGGAAACTTTTTCAAAAAATAAATAGTAGTATGAGCATAAGACTTTTCCTTTATAATTTCTAAATTAGCAGGCAATCTCACTTCCGTTCTTTTGTCCTGCTCTAATATTAGAAAATCATTCACATGTATATACTTCAAAAAGTCTAGGTTCATATTATATGGAGGGTCTATATAGGCTATGTCAGCTGTAATAATTTCTTTATTTTTGAGTAAATCCTTTTTTATTAGTTTAAAATTACCTAATTTTATTTTTTCCAAATTTTTCTTTGCAATCTCAACATCTATATCAATAAAAACAGCAAAAGAGGCACCGCGGCTAATGGCTTCGATTCCCATTTGCCCAGTGCCACAAAAAACATCTAAAAAAATTTTACCTACTATTTCTTCGCCAATACTTGAAAAAATGGCTTCTTTTACCCTTGAAAGAGTCGGTCTGACACCTACTCCAGGGCTAATAAGCTTTAACCCTCTATTTTTACCTGTAATTACTCGCATTGATTTTTAAAGTTCCTTCTAAAATTTTTATGCTATGCTCACCCAAAAATTTAATTTTCAAAATAGAATCATTTTTTAAACTTAGAGCAAATTGAGCTTTAGCCTCGTTTACCATAATTCTCTCAATGATTTTTCCACAAGATTCAATTATAACATCAAACTTTGCAGGTACACTTAAAATCAGTTTGATGTTAACATCTACTTCGCCTCTTCTTAGAATAATAGGTCTATCAAATCTCAAAAAATCACATGGGCGTATACAGCCTTTCTTTACGTGATAAGTCTCACAAATTGGTATCGGTTTTGGTGGACAAGGCTTTGGCTTTGGTGGTTTCGATTTTTCCATCATTTCCAGCGCAAGTCTCAATTTACTTTTCAAAACTATTTCCAAATCTAGCAGTGAGTCAACTAGAAACTTCGTCTCTCCACATGGTTCGCAAGGCTTTATATTTTCTAAAATTTTACTTATTGCAGCTTCTTCCATTGCTACGGAAACAATTATTGCAGTAAGAGCTTCCTCTCTAGTCCAATTTAATTTATCGGGAAATTTAGGCAAGGACATCTATAGTACCTCCACATATATTTTATTATTAATATATGTGGAGCCTGTTTAATGTGAAACTATTATCTTCTATAAAACCAAAAAGCTCATCCTCAAAGTATAGATTATGTCCATCCAATGCTAATAAGAAAATATTTAAATCTTCGTCCATGCCTAAAAATACTATTTCTTCCCATTCTGGCAGAGAGCCACCATTTTGAACTGGCATAACATTTCTAAATGTATGTGTCCTACTAGTAGAATTAAGACCACCCAAAAGTGCCCAACTACTAGAAGTTATATTTTCAAGCCTATGGTTACCTGGAAAAGTAACATTTGAAATTATATAGCTAGTATTTAATAAAACTATATTATCGTCCTCTTCACCTTCAAAGGCTTCTAAAAAATTGTTTATAATGATTGTGTCTGTCTCTGCAATTAACCTGAAATTATTTACTTCAGCAATATAAATCAAGAAAGAAGGAACAATAAACAATGCACAAACAGCCGCTTTAAAAGTTTTCGGAAGAAGAGAAAATAAAGTGTCTACAAAAATTGCAACGCCAAAAATGCTACCGAAAACAGTCCTAGCAGGTAACCACGGCTCTTGTAAAATAAAAAATGGAGCAAACGGAGCTATTATTAAAGCAAATCCTAAAGCTAACTTAACAAGTGGATTATCATAAAATTCTTCTAGTGAAAGAGTTTCTTTTTTCAAATTCAAAAAAACAAAAACGCTATATATAACCACTAAAATGCTAAAAATTATAGCAGGAATATTATTTAAAAGCAAAAATCCACGTGGCAATCCATTAAAATGAATAAAGAAATTTGTTCTGAGTAGTGTATTAAATGCGCCTAAAATCACTCTAAACGGATGCAAAACAATATCTGAAAATTCTATAAACTGCATTCTGCCTGCCGCTCTACCATCTGATAAAAAGTCGAAAATAAAGTAATATAAAGCCATTACAAAACTAGAAAGAATAGGTACGAGCATAAGTTTTTTAGGTTTGCTAAGGATTAAGATTATAGCAACTGAAAATACTAAATGGAAAACTACCATCTGTTCATAAAAACCAGCTTGTATAAGACTAAAAATAGCAAATAGCACATACTTTTTCTTAATCATAAAATAAATCGCTAAAAGCGAAAAAAACATAGCTGGCAAAAGCCTAGTTGAAGCACCTATCCAATAAACAGATTCAAACAATAAAGGCGAAAGAGCTATTATTAAAATACCCAATGCACCAAAATTCATTTTACACTTTTTCAAAATATCATGAAATAGAAGCACTACGAAAAAATGCAAAAATGTATAAAATAAAAGTACCCATTCAAATCTAGGAAAAAACCACTGTGTTATATATGCATCTGTAAAAAATGCTAATGGTCTCCATGTATAGTGTCCATAAAAAAGTATTATGTCGTTCCAAATATCTGTATTTCTACGAAAAAATATACCATATGTGTTATAATCATCCAAAAAAGGAAAATAAGAAAATCCAAAAAAGAAAGTCCGAAGAATCATTATTCCTAAAAGACCTGTCCAAAAAACAAGATGGGTTCTATCATCTTTATTTGAAAATAACATTTTATGATCTCCTTAATTAATAAAATTTTTCACGTGCGTTACTTGCGTTAAAAGTTTTATGATTTTTGAGCGTTTTTTGCTCAAAAAAATTTCCTCATTACTGTTAATATTAAAAAAAGCGGCATTATTAATAATCTTTTTAAACGAACTGGCTCTTTAATCACTCTATAAAGCCATTCCAAGTTTAATTTTCTGAAAATTGCAGGGGCTCGTTTTACTTTTCCTGCAAAAACATCTATAGAACCTCCACAACCTATCGCTATTTTCGCTTTTGGTTTTTTATAAAAAATCCATTCTTCTTGTCTTGGAGAACCTAGTCCAACTAAAAGAAGATCTGGGCTGTTTTGTTCTATATCTTGTAGAATTTCATCTATTTCAAAAGACGAAAAGAAACCGTGATATGTTCCAATGATTTCTACATTTGGATATTTTTTAGAAATATTTAAAGCGGCTTTTTCCGCTACATCAGGTTCTGCTCCCAATAAATAAACTTTCAGAGGCACACCTGTTCTAAAAAAATTCGTTATTAAATCTATACCTGTTACTCTTTCTTTAATGCGTCTATTTGCAAGAACAACACCAATACCATCAGGCACAATGAGGTCTGCACGGTTAATAATAGCTTTAAGACGTTTATCTTTTCTAGCTTTCATTATAATTTCAGGGTTAGGAGTTACAACTTGTTTTAGTTCATCTGTCTTTAGAAAGGAATTAAGTACGCCCAATGCCTGCTTCATTGAAATAACATGAATTTTTACACCCAAAACATCAACTTTTATCATCTTATGGAGTAACCTCCTCGTATCATTACCCAAGAATCTGAAAGAACCCTTATTCCCCTAGCATCACGCCTTGGAATTAATAGCAATTCATTGTGTGCTAAAAGATCATCAGCAAAATGTTCTGTTCCTCTTGTTAGATTTACAATTCCATCCGCTCCATAAACATAAGCTTGGACAACTCCACCTCTAATTATTAGTTCTGTTCCAGTATCGCCAATTAGAACTGTGCCTGCCTCAAGAAAAACTGGCCCAAACTGCAAAGCTTCCGTAGTAAGCGGATTTTGAGTTACACTTGGTGTATTTTGTAATTGAAACATAACGTTAGCTATTACTGTTTCTATGATGTTTTCTAATACTTCATCTGAAAGCTCTGTACCTGTAAGTTGATTTAGTCTTTGCTCTAAGTAAGAACGGCTTACTAAAGGATCTTGCTGAGTTCCTGGGGTAGATGCATAAACCGTTGTTGCTGCTAAAATTGCTAGGCTTGATATTAATATCTTTTTTAAATTTTTCATCATTAATAAAATCTCCTTTTTAAACGTATATTTTACAAGTATATCAAATTTTAGCGGTTTTTGCAAGCATATTTTTCTTCAAGAATACATACTATTTTTTCCATTTAAAATCAATTTATTTTGAACTCCAAAATAGCTTCATTGATAATATCCCTCTTATAGCCAATCTACTTAACAGACTAACAAATCGTACCACCAGCTATAATATGCCCCTCTTTATCATAAAAAACCACTGCTTGTCCTTTAGTTATAGCCCTTTGTGCTTCTTCAAAGATACCGTAAATTTTATCTTGTTTTAAAGAAATGAAAGCTTTAGAAGGAGTATGACTATAACGGATTTTTGCATAGACTTCCATATTGTTTCCAATTTCCTCCTTTGATAAGTACATGAAGTTCAAGTCATATGCTACTAAATTTTTCTCAAAAAGTTCTGAATCAGAAGCTAGAACAACTTCGTTTGATTTTGGTCTGATTTCTTTAACATACATAGGAACACCAAAAGAAGTGCCTAAGTTCTTCCTTTGACCTATTGTGTAATAAATTATACCTTTATGTCTACCTATTATATTTCCATTCACATCTAAAAAGTTGCCTTCTTTTATTTTATCTAGTTGTTCTTCTAAAAATTCTCCGTAGTTATTATCTGGAATAAAACAAATATCCTGACTATCCGGCTTGTTTGCCATTATAACGTCTATATTTTTTGCCATTTCCCTTATTTTATCTTTGGAATACTTGCCTATTGGGAAAATCGAACGTGCAAGCTGTTCTTGAGATAAATTAAAAAGCACATAGCTCTGGTCTTTATGACCATCACCTTCTGAAATTTTTATAGCAAACCTTCCGTTTATAGGATTTTTAATTATAGTTGCATAATGACCGGTCGAAATGAAATCTGCTTCAAAAAGAATCGTTTTTGCAAGAAGAGACTGCCATTTAACATAACGATTACAAGCAATGCAAGGGTTCGGTGTTCGCCCTTCTTTATATTCTTCTATAAAATTTTGCACTACTTTTCTTTGAAAATCTCCCCTAAAATTTAAGATATGATGCTCTATATCTAATTTGTCTGCAATTCTTCTAGCATCTTCGATGTCCGAAAGGCCACAACAACCGCCTTTTCTTTCTATCATTTCTTCGCCTTCTTTTTTCCAAACATTCATAGTAACACCTATTACTTCATAACCTTCTTTTTGAAGCAAATACGCAGCTACAGAACTATCCACCCCTCCGCTCATTCCTAGAACTACTTTTTTCTTTTGCATTTCAATAACCTCTTAATTTTTGTATGATTTTAGGTAAAATTTCTGCAAGTTTTATCAAATCATCATCTTTATTAAAACGTCCTAAAGAAATTCTTAAACTTCCCGCATCTTCGCATTTACCTAAAGCAGCAAGAACATGTGAAAATTCCAAAGAACCAGCCGTACAAGCAGAACCAGAAGAACAAATAAACCCTTCCCTATCAAGCATTATTACCAAATCTTCTCCATTTATATTTTCAAAGCTTAAATTAATGACATTAGCTAAACGATTAGAAAAATCGCCATTCAAACTTACACCTTCTATATCTTCCACAATTTTATCTATAAAGCTTTCTGTTACTTTTCTAAAGCGTTTTTCTTCTGCTTCCATATCATTTATACAAATTTCCAAAGCTTTTGCAAAACCTATTATTAAAGGAACGCTTTCAGTTCCCGCTCTTCTTCCTCTTTCTTGAGCACCACCGTGAATAAATGCGTCAAACTCTACCCCAGAGCGTGCATATAAAGCACCTACCCCTTGAGGACCATATACTTTATGAGCAGACATCGTAAGAAAATCAACCCCTAACTCTAAAACATTTATAGGAATATGACCAAGTGCTGAAACACAGTCTGTATGAAATAAAATATTATGCTTTTTTGTGATAGCTGCAAGTTCCCCAATAGACTGTATTGTTCCTATTTCGTTATTCGCAAGCATTATAGAGACTAAAGCAGTATCATCTGTTATAGCTTTTTCTAAAACTTCTGGTTTTACAAAGCCATTTTTATCGACAGGTAGATATGTAACTAAAACGCCATGTCTTTCCAAAAATTTAAGAGTATTTAAAACAGAATGGTGTTCTATTGCGCTAGTTATAATGTGTATATCCCGCTTTGCAAGTGATTTAAGAACCCAATTATTAGCCTCCGTACCACTTGAAGTAAAATAAATTTCACGTGCAAATGTAGCACCTATAGCATTTTTTATAGTCTCCCGTGCCTTTTCTATTTCTTTTTTACTTTCTTTTCCCACTTTAGAAATACTACTTGCATTTGCAAAGCTCTCTCTAAAATATGGCAACATAGCATCTACTGCTTCATCTATCATTCTAGTTGTTGCTGAATTGTCTAAATAAATTTGATTCATGAGTGGCTCTCCTTTTTTCTAAAGCTTATTATAAAGCATTTTATAAAAAAAAGCAATAAGAAAGTTAAATGATGAATCAAAATACTTTTTATTATTTCTAAAATATTTCCTGTATTTACAAATTTCCCTCAAAAATATAGCACATTGTAAATGCTTGTAGATATAGATTTTTATTCAATAACTACCACTTCTCAATGCAGATTTTTGCTAAAGAAAATTTTTTTGCAAACTTATTCGCATTCTGCATATCAAGTTCCCTATGACAATAGAAACGCCATAAACACTCTTTTAGACCAGGAATAATAATGTCAGAGTAATAAGATAAATCTACCCCCATGATTGAATGCCCCATTACTATAACTTCATCTATTGGTCTCTCGCTAAGGAAGTTTTTTAACGTCGGATAATTTCTTTCTAGGTTTTTAGATGCAGCATTACAAAAGCCAACTATACTATCAACACCCGTTTTTAAAGACACCTCATAAAAATCATCTTGTTGATATTGAGATTTTAAATCTTGTGCTATTGGTTTTGGATCATTTTTAACTGAGCCAAATTGTATAGTATCACGCACAATATCAGAATTGAATGAGTTAATTTTTATAAGTTCATCCACTTCGGCATCTTCTATAGTCTTGATACTTGAAAAAATCGGAGTTCCCTGAATATCAGTTGGAGAGATTTGTTTTATATGACCATGTATATGATAAATATTTTCACTTGAAATTTTATAAACATCTTCTAATGTACTTGTATAATTAAAAGTAAGATATAGACTATTGGTATCTAAAAAATCAAGTATATGCCTTGGTGACGAAAAATCTGTACTTAAAAACCATTCGTAAAAAAACTTTCCTGTAAAATCATATATGAACTCAATTTGTTGTTCCAAATCAATCTCCAAGTCATACCACCGAGAGTCACTATCATCGCTCAAATTAGGGTAGTAATTTTCCACAGCTTCATACATTAAAGTATCATAATCAATAGTTAAAGAATCTTCTAAATCGCTCCACTTATCATTTGATCTATGTAAATCTATGTATTGAAATGATTCAAAATCTGATAATGCACGAGCATAATGTTCTTTGAGAAATTCACGATAGTCCCAATAGCTTGTTTTAAAACCATGATTTAAGTCAAATCCATTACCAATAATATATAATTTCATTTTTTCGCTCCTCCTAGAAATACATTCACCATCACTAACCACATCAATACATTAGTTCCTATTCCTTTCTTTAACTATAATATAGCATATTTCTAGACATTTTACAAGATAATTTTTCACACAGCTCTCCTAATTACTTACTTCTATCCCGTTCTATTAACAATTTCCAATATACCCTTCTATAAAAAAATCAATAAAATTTAAAAAACACTTGAGATTTTTTTCAAAAAAGAGTATAATATATTTCATGGAACATTTTACGAAAAATACGGAAAAAAATATAGAAGAAAGAAAAGTATTTTTATGCGAAGGCGTATACACAATTAAAGATTTTTACTCTCTTTGGAAAGAAAATAAAAACTTAGCAAAACGCATATTTTACTATAAAGAATTCGAGCTTTGGCTTTTAAAACTCAAATATCCTTTTATGCATTTTTTTGAAGTCTTTTTAAAAGATGCAAATAAGGAAAGAGGCTTAAGCAATTTTTTTGCGTTCAATAATTTAAAAGAAGAAATAACACTAAATATAGAGCTAAACGAAGAAACTAAAGAAATTACAATAACTAAAACAGGCGAAGGCTTTTTAGAAGAACTAATCCGAACGGAAGCCCCTTGGCTTTTACTAGATAAAAATCACATAACAAATAAAGACTTTGAGCCACACGGAATAGCAAAAACAACATATATCATAGATAAAAAAAGAGCAAAAAAAGCAGAATACACGAAAGTTTATATTGGAAATCAGTTTGTAGAGATAAAAACTATAGAAAAAAACTTTTTAGAAATAGAACTTTTAACAAACTACAAAAGTATAGATGATGAAATGCAGCTTAAAATTACAAACAACACAAATCTGTCTATCAATGTTGAACTTGAAGCTAAAGAAATAATAAAATTCCAAAGTACAAAGTATACAATAGAAGAAGAACCTTTAATAATAGACTTTAAAATAAAACTTTCGGCACTGCAACTCGCTAGAAAAACTTTAGGTAAGACTCTAATTTTTGAAGAAATTATTCGTGTATATTCTCGCTTTGAAAATAGAAAATTTTATAAAGATGTACCCATAACAATAGGGGATTTATATTCCAATGACTGAACCAATGATTGAAATTATACGCCAATATATAAACTATATATTAAAAAAAGCAAGTAAGGAAGAAGCTTTAAAAGCAGTTACTGAAATTTTCAAGGAATATCCTGCCAATATAAAGCTGTTTTTTTTGTATCTCATACTTAATAATTATAGTATAGATTCTATAGAATATAAAAGAATAGAAATGCACACTACACCTGAAATGCTTGAGTACTTACACTTTTTGAATCTTTCAGAACAAGAAAAACTGGAAAAGTTGGAGGCGGCATTTGCAGAAGGTAATAGAAGTGCTTTTCTTTATGCACACACATATGAATTATATGAGGTAGGCTTTGATTTAAGTGAAGAGCTTCAATTAAACTTTTTACGCTGGGCACATACACACAAAATTAAATTAACAAAAATAAATGATAAAGTCCTAAAAAGAGATTTGAACCTTTTTAGAGAAATCTATAGAGAAAACCCAAATAACCAACTCTTAAAAAGCGTTTGCTATGCACAATTAGAAGCAGGAGACTATAGTCTTGCAGCTTTTTTTCATTATAAAAAACTATCTGATAAGCAGATATATGATAAAAAACTAAATGAAGCTTTGATAAACTCTGCATATATAAACAAAAGAGACGATATAGGCCTCTTCCCAATTAAAAAATATTTAGAAACTTTAGAAATAAATGAAAAACTACCTTTTATATTACATTTAGCTATAACTCATGATGAAAACTTAATAAAAGAATATAACTTAAAGCCTAAAATACTAGAGATTTTACGCACAGAGCCAGTTCATGAGTATAGCGTTTTAACTTATGCACTATTAAATTTATCAGATCAGCTCCCTCCCGAACTTATTTCTTATATGCAAAAAGAAGTTATAGAAGCTCTTTTTGGATACGAAATTATAGCAAAAAATAAAGCTATAACTAGCATTTATATTAGCTGTTGTGAAAAAAAGGAAGCTAAACAATATATAATTAACGAAGGAAGTTTCAAAATAACCATCCCAAAAGATTTCACGATAATAGGATTTAATGATAACAGAATTTTTATAGATTCTAAATATGAAATAAAGCCACGTGTACCCAATAAAAAAGGACTTTATGAATATTTTTTTAGCAAAGGTTTCTCAGACTCAAATCTTTTAATAAGCCTTGCTAAAACTCTTCCTCTTCACTCTCCCTTAACTAAAGAAGTTCTAATAAAATGCCTAAGCTTGCGCATTTCAGAAAACTTTAGAGGTGAATTAAATGCAAAAATAGGATTTTTAACCAAAAACTTTTCATATTATAAAAATCACCTTGAAGCAGTTCTTAAAGAATATTGTGATATAAATGAAGAATATGCTGAAGAAATGTTTATACTTTGTATAAAGCATAAAGAATATGAACTTGCAAAAACCATAGAAAATATCCCAGAAGAAACTAAGATTAAAGGCTTTGAAGCTATGCTTTTAGATAGCACAAGAGTAGACACAGACACTATATATTCCCTAGTTCTAAAGGGATATAAATCAGAAATTTTTATAAATTATTTATTGCAAACGCATAAAGTTAGTATAGATAATTGGCTACATTTAGAAGATTCTAGATTAAATGAAAAAATAATTGAACAAGCTTATAAACAAAAAAGTTTGGAAGGTCAAAAAATCTTCCCTAAATATTACTATGATACACTAAAATCACGCCTTTTAGAAGAGTATACCAATTTTCTTTTAGAGCAAGTTATTGCAAATGATGTCGTTCTTGAAGATGAAGTTGTAAAAGTACTTGAGCATATGCACATAACAAATGACGACCCCTCCTTACTCGTAGCTATAGGACTTTCGCACCTTCAAAGAGGAAAGCAAACAAAAATTTTAGAAAAGTGTATAAATTACGTTCAAGAAAAAGGTATATACTTAAAACAGTTTAAAGATTTAAGCCCTACTCATTTAATTCAGCATAATAAGAGAGATAATGTTGTTTTCCCTGAACTTTCTATAAAATTACCTTTAAAACATTCTTTTTTTGGCATATACACAACTACTATCCCTGTTTTTTACGGTGAAACACTAAAATATAATTTTGAAAACAACCCTAATGTTACACTAAAAATTTCTGAAAATGAACCTATAATTTTAAATGAAAACTATGAGTTTTTCTATATTAATAATGCACTTATTTATTTAGATATGTTGCGTTTTGATGAATTGGAAAAAGAATTAGAGAAACTTTTAAAGAAGAAAACGAAACATTTTATTATGCGAGGTGATTAAATGACAATGCTAGAACTTGAAGAATCATCAGAAGAAATGCTAGGTATAGACTTTGGCACTACTAACTCTGTCGTTAGCTTTTTTCATGAAGGAAAACCACATATAATACAAATAGATGGTATGAATGTTACTCCTACTGTCGTTCAATTTGAAGAAGATTATGAAGATAACACCAAACTTTCGCAAATTTTCGGCACTCTTGCCAAAGAAGCTGCTATAATTTACCCTGAAAGCACTGTTCTTTCTGTAAAACGTTATTTAGGATCAGGTAAAAAAATAAAAATCGTTATAAATGAAAAAGAAGTAGAATTAACTCCAGAACAAATTGCAGCTGAGATTTTGGCTTACTTGAAAAAATCTGCTGAAGAATACGCTCTTGAAGAACTAGGTACTAATATAAATTTTTCAGGGACAGTTATAACAGTTCCTGCAAATTCTACTGATAAACAAAAAAAGATGACAAAAGCCGCAGCAATTCTAGCAGGTTTTGATGAAGAAAAGATCCACCTTCGTTTAGAGCCAGTAGCAGCGGCTATAAGTTACGCTGTAAATGAGACAAGCGATAAAAAGGTTCTAATATATGACTTTGGGGGTGGAACTTTTGATGCTTGCGTACTTTCTATTGAGATGAAAGATAGTATCCCAGAAATATCAGTTCAGGCAGCCTACGGAGATAATGACCTAGGTGGAAATGATATAGACCTTCTAGTTATGGATATTATATATGAGGAATTCAAAAAGCAAGCTCCCAACATAGACCTTTTCGACCTAGAAAGCGAAGATGGGCTAAGTAAAATAAATAAAAAAATAGCAATAGCAAGATTAATGCAAATGGCAAGGCAAGCAAAAGAAAGACTTTCAGACGTGAAAAATACTAAAATAACTATGGTACCTTTCATCCAAGAACCAGAAATAATTAATATAAATTTTGAGCTTTCGCGTGAAACTTTCATATCTCACAAAAGGAAGTACCTTTTAAATGATAGCTCCGACAACTTTGAAAGGTATAAAGGCAAAAATCTTTTAGATATGATGGACGAAACTATAAAGTGTATTGAAAGTTGTCTTGAAATGGCGATGTTAGAGCCGAAAGACATAGATGAAATTATTTTAGTAGGCGGCTCTTCTTCTCTGTGGCTAATTACAGACATTATTAAAGCAAAATTCAATAAAATACCTTATAAATCAATATCTCCTGCACTTGCAATTTCTTATGGTGCCTCTGTATATACAAATATATTAAATTCGCAAAAATCACATGTAGGACCTATTATTAAAGAAAAAACTATTCACCCTCTAGGCATAGAAATAGCAGGCAGAATTTTTGCAGAAATTGTTCCAGCAGGAGTTGAAATTCCTGAAGAAGGAATTATGATAGAAAGTGAAGAAACATTCTATACAAATTTTGATGATGTTTCTTCAATGGTTATTTCTGTATATGAAGACAAAAAGCCACAAGCAAACAAATCTGTAAATAGAGAAGGCATGAAAAGATTAGGTGGGACAACCCTTCATGGTATACCAAAAGCGTCAAAAGGAGCAGAAAAAGTTAAAGTAACTTTCGCAGTTAATAGAGACAACATGCTTAAAGTTTATGCAGTTTCAGAAGGCAAAGAAGGGATTTCTACAGAACTTTCAGTAGATGAATTATACTAGCCTATGATAGATAATATAAAATTAGCCTTTAGTATGGTTATAGATTATGCAAACAGCGTAAAAGAAACATTAGTAACCTATGAAAAAGAGCATAAGATAATTAAAGCAATTTCAGAAACATTAAATCTAAAAATCGAAAATTTAGAAAATTTAACTTCTGAAAAAGAGCTTTTAGAAGAAATTATAACATTCAATGAAATTTTGAATTATAGTATAGAAGGTCTCAAAAATACAGAGTTTGAAGACATTTTAATGTATATTCAAATGGCAGAAGAGGCAAATAGCCTAATAAATACAACTCTATCTGAATATGGAATTAAAAAAATTGCACCCCAAAAAGGAGAAATTTTTAATAGCCGTGAACATATCGTCATTATGGCTGAAAAATATGAAAATATGAAAAAAGGCACGATAATAAAAACAGTATCTAACGGTTATCAAAAAGGCGATGAAATAATAATAAAAGCTAATGTTATAGCAGCGAGGTAAGTATGAATAAAGACTACATTTTAGGAATAGATATAGGACATGGACAAGTAAAAGTCTCTTATTTAAACGAAGAAAAGAATTCAGCAGAAATTTATGATTTTTCTTTTGGACAAGGAAATGCAACAATACCTTCCGTAGCACAGGAAATAAATGGAGAGCTTATTCTTGGAGATTTGGCAATAACTATGCCAGGTCCAATAATAAAAGATATTTCTTCGGATGAAGAAATTCTGGCAACATTTATAAATGAAACGCTAGAGGTAATAAATGATAGAGAGCCAAATGCCAGAATAAAGCATATAACATTTGCTGTTCCAGAGAACTCTAAACCAGAAAAATTAATAGCGGCTATAGAAAAGTTAGAAATTCCTAAAAATTTAATAGCTTTTAAAACAGTAAATGACTGTATTTTAAATTTTCATTTTAATAAAAAGAATGAAGCATTTAAAAATCTTTTAGTAATAAACTATGGTGCAGAAGCCTTAAGAATAAACTTTTGGAGTAGAAAAGAAAAAGGTATATACACTAAAGAGGGGAGTTATTTTGATAAAGAATTAGGGATGAATGTTCTTGAAAAAAACTTGACAGATGCTCTGCAAGGGATTTATGAAGAACATACTAGCAAAACACTCAGTATGGAAGATATATATAACATAAGGGCGTTCACACATGAAAATAAAAATAATATTTTGAAAACGCCTAAAGCTACAAAGCTATATTTCAACTTTTCAGAACCTTTTGAGCATAGATTTTCACCGATAGAATTAGTATCTCCTTTCACAAATGAATTTGAAGCTTTTCTTAAAAATTTCATAAGTTGGCAAAATATAGATGCAAGTGATGTTGAAGAAGTGCTATTAATAGGCGGAGGTTTCAATATGCCTTGGCCTTCAGATATAGTTGAAGTTCTCTTCCCTGATTCAAATATAACGCTACACAAAAAACCAGAATTTGCAATAAGCTTAGGTGCAGCTTTATCAACTAAATCACGTAATACAGTAAGGTTAGAAAAGCCCATTTTGCCATTTGATATAGGAATTATGGTGAAAAGTGGGGAGAAAGAAGCATTCTACCCTATAATAGTCTCAGGTGAAATAAATGGATATCAAGTTTATACAGCAAAAACTATAGTAAATTTGACTAAACCTTTCACACTAAAAATTTATAAAGATGATAAAATCTCAAGACCTTCTATACTTAAAGCTATAGAAATACCAAATCTCCATAAGCCAGAATATGCAGGTGCTTTAGAAATCCAGATGAGTATTTCTAATAATACGTTGAATGTTGCGGTTGTAGATAAGAGTTTTGAAAATCCAGAAGGGATTGTAGCTGAAGATAGTGTGCTTTTATGAAAAAACTCCCTTTTGGGGAGTTTTTTCAATTTAACTATATTTTTTTCTATATAAATACTTTATAATTTCACTTATGTCAGTACATTGAAAACTAAAATCATTTCTTCATACAATATGTTCATTATTTTTTATACTTAATTTTTAAGTTTCACTTTCATCTTGCTATTTTTACAATATCATATAATTTATGAAAGCCGTTATGCCTTAGGTTCCCACTCACTATAGACAGTTGTAGTAGCTTTATATTGTGATTGTGGACCATTATAATATTCATTATAATTCTTATTTTCTACAATGGCCTTTATCTGATTCCTATATGATTTTTTAAATCGTTCTTTATCCACTTTTTTGTCAATATATTTTTGACATGCTTCATCGTAGGCAGTTAAAAAATCCTCGTCTGCTGAATCTAATATTGCTGAAACAATATTATTACTCAATTCATCTTTATACTTTATAGCCAAATCATCACGTCTATTTCTAGCAGAACTAATACGATTGCTTATTTGTATTTCTACTTGACCCTTAATCAACTTTTTATGAGATATTGAATTAGATAAAGAATACATAGCCGTAATTAATGAAGCACCTGCTATAATAAGTGTGATTATTTCACTTGTTTCCATTTGGCTTATCCTCGACTTTAGATGATTGTTGAGATTGTTTTATGACATCTGTCGCATTTAAGTAGTTATTAACTCTCTCATTAATAATAAATTTTTCATTGCGTTGTATTTTGTTTTCTGGCTCTTTTTTTTGCATAATAATCCTTCTCCTTATGATAGTAATGAATAAATAAGTTCTATTTATTAGTATAACATACATTTAGTAGTGTGTCAAGTAGTAGTGTGTCAAGAAAGCGTTCCGAAAAGCTTCATCCATATAAACTTATTCTTTATACAAATACCCACAAACAAAAGCACTAATAGGTATACAAACAAGCAAAATAAAAGCACCAATTAATGCCCTAATTATTTCAAAAATTACAATTTCCAAAGAAAGTATAGCCCCCATTTCTACACTAACAAAATACATTGCAACAAATAACGGAAATGAACTTCCGATATATGCAAGCACCAAATTATTAACTTGAGTCCCAAAAGTATCCTTTCCGATATTAATACCAGATCGGATAAAGCTTTTAATATCATTAATGTTTCCTTTTACTTTCAACTCCCACAAGGCAGAAGATACGGTTATAGATGTATCCATCAGTGCCCCAAGGCAACCGATAATAATAGCTGCAAATAGTATACCATTTAAATTTAAATCCCACTCCCCACGATTTATTCTAATCATTTCTCTAATACTTCCATCAATAAAAGTTGTAAAATTCAAAAATTGTAACAACAATGCAGTGAGTATGTAGGAAAAAAATAAACCAATAATACATATAATAATCGTGGCGTAGGCCTTTTTATTAAAGCCCAAAATAATCAAAATAGTTGTAAATACAACATATATAGCCATTAATATTACCGCAACATAAATATTATAACCAGAGAAGATAGCAGGTATTAGCATAAAAAACACAGACATATACGTAAATGCTAAAGAAATTAAAATATTCATCCCACGAAGTTTGCCATAAATTAAAATAATAATAACAAGTAAAACGAATAAAAATGACAAATAATGAGTACGATTATATTCATAAAATGTAACAAAACCCCCAAAAACAACATTATGTCGTAAAATAACACTATCTCCAACCTGTGGTGGCAATTCATTAAACATAAAAAGGTCATCTAAATCTATTTGATGCGCACTAAGAGATATTTCATGCCCTCTTCGTGGTCCATTCGTAATTTCAAATACAATATTATCAAGCATGTGCATGAAAGATAAGCTTGGTTCATCTAATAAATGATTGTGCAAATAAATAGCCGTTATTCTCCCTGTAAAATAGGGTGTATCTGTTCTATAGTAATCATACCTACTTTCAGAATAATTAAAGTTTCTTGTTGCTATTTGGTTACCTATTAACAACAATAACACAGAAAAAGCAACAAACAAAATGAATGTTATTGTTGGTTTTTTATCTATTAATTCTTTTATTTTGAGACTTTTTCTAATATTCATCTTTTTCTTCATCATCTACCACCTTCTAACTGTGGCGTTTTTTTACAAAATAAATATGAACAACACACCGATGTTGCTGGTATTACAATAATTAAGCTAAATACACCTACTAAAGCACGTGTAATCTCCATTACAACCTCTACCCTATTAAATGCAGCTAATGTTGGCTGTGCAATATAATTGATAAGTAAAAAAAGCGGCAAAGCACTTCCTACATAAGCTAAAACCAAATTATTAACCTGTGTACTTAACGTGTCTAACCCAATATTTAAACCTGATTTAAATAAACTTTTTGAATCCTGCACACCCGATTGATTAAGTTCCCATAAAGAAGATGAAATTGAAGTTGAAACATCTTTAACTGCACCTAATGCACCTAGTAATACGCTTGTAAAAATAATCCCCTGCACATCAGGCACAAACAACCAAGTACGAGATGATTCTATTACACGCAAACTATTTTCTGAAAAGTTCTCAAAAGGCATAAATGTAACAAAAGGTATAAACATTCCCACAATAAGCATCATTATCGAAGAAAATATCAATCCTACAAAACATCCGACACTTGCTCCAAGTGTTTTTTTGTTAAAGCCCAATATTAATAATAATGAAAAAATGATGATATACATAAACACCAGAAAAGCTATCACATAAACATTTTTACCCATTAGCACGCCAGGAACTAATATTGCAAAGATAGATGTATATGTAAAAATGAATGAAATCAAAGTATTTAAACCTTTTAATTTACCAAAAAAGATAATAAGGGCAAAAAGTATGATAGCAGGTACTAACACAACATTTAAGCGATTATAATCTACAAACCTAAAACCACCATTTTCTGTAGCAACTATTCTTATATTATCTCCTACATTTATGGGGCGTTCCACAAAAAGTAGAAAATAACTTATTGGGTCATACGGTATGGAGACAGTTTCTCCTCGTAACCGATAGGAAGTAACAGTTGCAACTATGTAGTTATTACTAGAATCATTCAAATGATCTGGTGCCTCTGTTACAATAGCATTTAAATAGTTCTGATTATTAAATAAAACTTGCGAGTCGTTGACAAAGTATATTCCGCCCATAAGTAACACGGTGGCAGTTACAATTATTATAATATTCTCTACTATTTTTGTAGCTTTCATTATATATCACCCATATTTTGATTTTAAATCCTTGATAATCTTACCTATATTCGTGCATTGAAAATTAAAATCTATTTCTTCTATATGTTCAGCATTTGTTATAGCGATTTTAAAGCTTTTTACTATTTTATCTATTTGTGTTAAATCAGCTTTTTTATATTTTGAGCCTAACTTATTGGTTAGTTTTTGTTCAAGACTTTTTTGTGGGATTACTTGTCCTCCTAATTTCTCAAAATGTGCTAAAAGCCAGACTTCAAAAGAAGAATTTGAAAATCCTATTCCAAAATTCTTCTTGTTAGCTTCGCTAACCGCTTTCTCATAACTAGATTTTGTTACATGATCTTTATCATTATCAAAGATTATATACGATAATGCTTTTTCATCTAACGGTGGCTTCTTCTTATCGAATAAAGATAGTGCCTCTTCAAGAAGTTTAACACCATGACCCCTCACACAAAAAGATTGAATTCTTATATTACTAAATTCATTGTTTATTTTAGTGAAATAAGCTTTTTCTGTCTCTCCTTCTGTAAAAAAATAAACTGCTTTTATATTAGGAATTCTATTCCCTCTTTGTCTACTCATCGTCTCCCTCCAAAATTCTTTTTAAAGTAAAAGGATCTAGACTAGGAACAGCTCCAAAACGACCTATCAAATAGTTCTTTTTATATTTAGGATTTTTACTCATCAATAGAGGGTCATCAAAGTCAAAAAGACTGAAAATTTCTGTTTCTCCAAACTCATTTTTTTCTGTAAAATAAATTTGGTCTTGTCTTAAACCGTAATCCATAAGGCTGGTTTCATGAGTAGTTAAAATAAATTGGTTGTTTTGTTTTTCTCTATGAATAAGGTCTAGAATTTGAAGTGCAAGGGCTAGATGAAAAGAAGAATTAAATTCATCTATAAGTATAATTTTTCCAATGTCTTTTGATGACATTATCAAATAAAATACAATCATAGCAAATACCTTAGTACCACGACTTTCATCATCAAATCTAATCTTAAATATTTCTCCATTATCTCTAATATGGGAAACAATTATACTATCTTCACTAGCAACAATATCTCCAATAATTATATTAATAGGAGCTAAGGGTTTTTCTATGATTTCTACATCTATGATATTAAAATCTGCTTCTTTTAAAATTGCTAAAAACTTATTTTTAAAAGAATAATCTTTTAATGCTTCAAAAAGAGGATTAGACTTTCCAGAATCATTTAAAAAAAAGAGGTCTTGTTTGAACCATGAAAAGGCCTCCATTGCTTCTTCTATATTAAAAGACTGAGCTACAAAAAGCAAAAGTTGATTTTTTCTTATAGATTTCTTAAATTGTTCCAATTGCTCTGGAATCGAAAATTGTTGAGCTTTACGTCCTAAAAAGAATTTTTCATCAATTAGAAGCTCCTCGAAAACAACTTCATCTTCGTTATATTCCAAAGTATAGAAAAAGTGTTTTCTATTTTTTATGAATTGTATCGTGAATTTAGTATTTTCATTATTAAAAGCAAATGTATTAGTGAAAATTTTTTCTGTAGAATCTTTTGTAGAATTTGTAACTATTAGATATAAAGCATAAACCGCTTTCATTAAATTACTTTTTCCACTAGCATTAGCTCCAAACACAACAGCAGATTTAAGCAATTTATGCTTTCCAACTTTCATTGTGTTAGTAGAATTAAACTGCATAGAACCAGTTCCTTTCGTCGCTGCTTCCATAGAAAAAGTAGCAGTTTCTTTGAAACTTCTAAAATTTGTAACTTCAAAATTAATAAGCATAAAATTTCTCCTTTTCATCAAAACTCATGAAACATAGAAGCTATTAAATTAGTATTGTAATCTATACTCTCTAGGGAAAGAACAGTAACAATTTTAACAAAATTATTATTAATTCTTACCAAATTACTTCCATAAATATTTTGTCCAAACATATTCAGAGTAGTTGTATAAGCGTGCCAGTTTCCTGTACCTAGGCGTGCAACACCGCCAAGGTATACATCTATACCTAATGATTGCAAATAAGGGGCAACTTCTTCTAAATACTGTTCTACCGTTATATTTCTTCTATCATCACTCAATCTTTCAAACATAATAGTTACTGTTGCACCCGTTTCAGAATTTACTGCTTCAAATTCTCTAAAATGATTTTCTTCTAATGCATTGAAAAATTCATCTGTAAGTGGTGTTGTCGTTAAACTAGATATATCTGTATCTTCTCTTTCACTTATTTCCCATTGGTCAGATAAAACTATAGCAAAGCCTAAATCTTCATTCGTGTAAGTAAATTCATTTAACACTTCTCCAATTGGCCAATCATTATTTCCTGTTCCACAAGCCACCATAAAAATTAAAGAAATCATTAACAGTACAATTTTATCTTTCATAACAAAAGTCTCCTATAAATATTATAAAAAGTTATAAAAAGTTACCAATATATTATACCACATATTTGAAAAAAAGCAAGAATTTTTTTTTAGATTTTTAATAAAAAATCATTGATAATATTAAAAATTTGATGTATAATTATATGTATAAAATAATTCGATTTAGAAAGGAGTTTCAAAATGATAGTAAAAGAAGGCTTAATAATAGAAGAGGATGGTACACTTGGTTTTGGTAACCACGAAGCAGAAAAAAAGCAAAAAGTTGAAGGATTTCAATATAAAGGCAACACTTATAAAGTAAGCACTTATCAAGAAGCAACTCGCCTTGAAAAAAATGATGAACTAGTTTTAGAGACAGTACCAGGGGCTACTCTTCACAATTTTAATAAAGCAGAAGATTTAAGTCGTATTAGCTTTTCTATCGAAGGCTTTCCTAAAAGTACAATAGTAACAGCGCAATTAGAGGAAAATGAAATTTATAGAATAACATCAGGGAAAAACACTTTAGGTAACATGAAAAGTAACATTTCAGGAAAAGTAAAATTTTCTGTTGATCTAACAAAACCTACACACGTTATCATAGAAAAGATATAGGAGAGGCTCATGAAAGAAGAAGCAAAAGAGTTACTAGACTATATTTACAGCTCCCCTAGCCCTTATCATTTAGTTGAAAATACTAGCATAGAGCTAGAAAAACACGGATATAAATATCTTTGCCCTAAAGAAAGCTGGAAGCTTGAAAAAGGACAAAAGTATTACGTTACCAAAGATATACAAACACTCATAGCGTTTGAAATTGGTGAAAATCCAAATAAATTCAACATTATAGGAGCACATACAGATTCACCGACATTTAAAATAAAACCAAAGCATATACTTGAAGAGACGAACTACATAAAGATAAATACAGAAGTTTATGGAAGTCCAATCTTCAGTACTTGGCTCGATAGACCATTATCTGTAGCAGGTTATGTAGTAGATAGAGAGTTGAAAAGGCATCTTGTTAAAATAGATAAGCCTATTTTAACAATCCCAAATTTATGTATTCACTTTAATCGTGAAATAAATAAAGGATATGGATACAACGTACAAATTGACATGCTACCTATTTTAACTTTCGTAAATGAAGAAATGGAAAAAGAAAATTATCTTATAGACCTTATAGCAAAAGAGCTTAATCTTTCTATCACAGATATTATGGACTTTGAACTTTTCCTATATGAGTTCGACAAAGGTTGCCTTCTAGGACCTAATGAAGAGTTCATTTCTAGTACAAGACTAGATAATGCTTGGATGTGCTTTGCAAGTTTAAAAGCTATAACTGCTACTGGTAAACAAGCTACTCCTTGCGTAGATGGAATAAATATGCTTGTACTTTTCTCTCACGAAGAAATAGGAAGCCAAACAGCAAGTGGAGCAAATTCTACTTATTTAAAAGATTTGCTTCAAAGGATAAACCTATGTTTAGGCCATTCTGAAGAAGAGTTTTACCAAAAAATGCACAACTCATTTGCAATCTCATCAGACTTAGCACATGCTGTTCATCCGAATAAGCCAGAAGCGCATGATAAGAATAACAGACCGATTTTAACAAGTGGTCCAGTTATAAAATATTCTGCTACACAAAAATATACGACTACTGCCTATTCAGCTTCCGTTTTTATGAAAGTTTGCGAGGCAGCAGGCGTTCCATATCAATCGTTTACAAATCGCTCCGACATTCAAGCAGGGAGTACAATTGCTGCCTTTATTTCCCGTGAATTAGGAATACAAGTAGTAGACATGGGTGCTCCAATTTTAGCAATGCACTCTATAAGAGAGCTTGGAGCAACAATAGATAATGAACATACAATAAAAGCGTTTACAACATTTTTTGATGGAAATTATTAATTATTATAGTAATAAAAAGGAGTAATAATATTAAATGCGTATAATCAACATTTTAAAAGGTCTCTTAGTTGGAGTTGGCCTTATTGTTCCAGGACTTTCTGGTTCTGTTTTAGCTATTATACTAGGACTTTATAAAAATATATTAATAGCAGTCACAGAAATGCGAACTAACTTCAAAAAAAGTATGGGTTTTCTATTACCTATAGGACTTGGGATTGTTTTAGGAATTTTAATTTCAGCTCCTTTTGTGAATGTTGTCATTATACGCTTTCCTGTATTTTCTTATGCCTTTTTCATTGGGCTAATGCTTGGTGCAAGTCCTCTGATTATAAGAAAAATACGTCCTACTGAAAAAAAGTTTAACCCACTGCATCTTATATGGACTGTTCTCGCTTTTGTCTTTATTATTATACTTTCTAGCGGAAACACTTCAGATGAGCACATAGCCATACACTATTTATCAAGTGCCCGAGACTTCTTAGATTTATTTCTGGCAGGACTTATCACGCTCTCTTTGATGGCAGTTCCTGGTATTAGCGGAAGTATGATAATAATGGTTCTAGGACAATTCGGGACTGTTTATAATGCTGTTGCAACTTTACCTACATTTTTACTATCACTTGTAGGAATTGGAGAAGCGACTGGGTCAGGTAGTACCGTAGCCTTACTTATTCCATTTGCACTCGGTGCAATAGTAGGAATTATAAGTATTGCTAAAATTATGGTTTGGTTACTTAACAAATATGAAACAGCCGTTTATTTTGCGGTTTTAGGAGCCGTTTTAGGAACAATAACAGCACTTGCACAGATTGGAATTTCTGGTGTAACTGTTCATGGAAATATATTTCTATATATAGCAATATCCCTACTCTGGCTCGTGTTAGGTTTTTTAGTTACACTGTATTTAGATAGCAAAGGAAACAGAGAAGATGAATGACTATAGCAACCGACAATCATGAAATAGCTCAATCTTAAATGTCGGTTGCTACAGTGGATTAAATCATTCCCAAACAGGTTGCCAAGTTACGCCAAATTTGTCGACTACCCAAGCACATTTACGGAAATTGGCAACAGCCTCAGGCTCCATCATCACTTTTCCGTCTTGAGATAATCCTTTAAAAATGGTGTCAAATTCAGCTTCATCGTTACATTCGATAAAGATAGAAGTTGCCCAACTAAAGTCTGGTGCGGGATTAGCTGAATCCATATCTAGAAACATAATTTCTTGCCCCATAAATGATAACGACCCATGAAGAACCAAATTTTCAGTTTCTTCCCCTCCACCAGGAAACTTTTCTCCATATCTGATGAGTTTCTCTATTTTTGCCTCTGGCAAATTTTTAGCATAGTAATTCATAGCTTCTTCTGACTTTCCTGTGAAAGTTAAAAATGGTACAATTCTTTGTTTGCTCATGTTAAAAATACTCCTTTGTAATAATATTAGATTTTTACAAATTAATTATAGCAAATTATAAATGCTTTGTCAATAAAACTGAAGATAAAGGAAATATAAAAAATGAATGAAATTACAATAGATGTTAGTAACAAAACAGAAGAAGAAATAGATATTCTAATAGCAGAGCTTATAGAGCAAGGCTTTAGACCACAAATTATAGATCCCGAGAAAGATAAAGAATTCCTCATAGAAAATGTAAATAAAGGAGAAGGTTACGCAGATTATATTTCAGATGAACTCTTAAACCCTGTGGATTACAGGGTTTATTTACGTTTTTATTCAGATGATGAGAAACTAAAACGCTTTAATTCAGAGGGACTTTCAATAGAACAAAGAGACGTTTCAAACTGGGATTTTGAAAATGAGTGGAAAAAACACTTTAAGCCCCTTGAAATTGGAAATATAGCAGTAGTTCCTTTTTGGGAAGAATATGAACATAATCAAAAATTCATAATAAATCCTGGCCATTTATTTGGGACAGGCTTCCACGAAAGCACAAATCAGTGCATTAAAGCTATGCAAAATCTTGAGCTTAGTGAAAAAGCAGTTCTAGATATTGGTTGTGGGACAGGAATACTGGGCCTTATAGCACTTATGGTTGGGGCTGATAATGCTACTTTTATAGATATTGAACCAGCTGCAAAACAGACGGTAACCAACAATGCTGAATTAAACAAACTTGAGGGTGTAAAAGAAATATTAGTAGGCGATATTTTAACAGAACCAAACCTAGTAGAAAAGATACAAAAATATGATATTATCTTTCTAAATATAGTAGCCGATGTTATAATAAAAATGCTCCCTATAGTGAAAACTTTTATGAAAGAAAATGCAAAATTAATATGTGCAGGAATTATAATAGAACGTAGAGAAGACGTTTTAGAAGCACTAAGTACAGAAGGCTTTAAAGTAATTAATATAGAAAATTTAAATGATTGGATAGGAATTGTAAGTACAAATGAAACTTTTCACAAATAAACAAAATATAACTGATACAGAAATCTTCATAAGAGGAGAAGACGTAAACCACATTAAAAATGTTATGCGATTATCTAAGGGGGACACCATAACAGTTTGCGACGGCGAAAAGAATGACTATTTATGTGAAATAATAGGTTTAATAAAAGAGAAAGCACACCTTTCTATTTTGGAAAAAAGTCTAAACGAAAACGAACCTAGCACAAAAATCACACTTTATCAAGCATTACCAAAAGCAGGAAAACTCGAAGAAATTATACAAAAAGCCACAGAGCTTGGAATAAATGAAATTATTCCTATTGAAACTGCATATTCAGTAGTGAAAGTTAAAGATATGAATGAAAAAAAATATGAGCGATACGAAAAAGTTGCAAAAGCAGCAGCACAACAATGCAAACGTGGAGTTATTCCCATTATAAAAAGTGTTCAACATTTTAAAGACATTCAGCCGAAAGGCACAACGATTTTAGCATATGAAAAAGAAACTCTCTCCTTTGCTAATGACTTGAAGATAGAGAATGACTGCTCTATAATAGTAGGGGCTGAAGGTGGTTTTAGCGAAGAGGAAATAAGCTTAGCAAAAGAAAGAAGTTTTCATGTAATAAGCCTAGGGAAACGTATTTTAAGGCTTGAAACTGCTTCTATAGTTTTAGCTACACTTGTATTAAATGCAAAAGGAGAATTTTAAATGATATATCTTGACAATGCAGCCACTACAAAACCTAGCCAAGAAGTTATAGAAGTTTTTCTTGAAAGTATGTCAAATGATTTTATGAACCCTTCTTCTTTGCATGATGCTGGACTTTCAACTTTAAATAAAATTGAAGATGCACGTAAAACTATAGCCTCTCTTTTAAATGTTAATGCTGCCGAAATATTTTTTACAAGTGGCGGAACTGAAGCAAATAATATAGCTATAAACCTAGCAAGAGGAGATATAATAACAACAGTCGCAGAGCATGATTCAGTTCTATCCCCTATAGAACGAAAAAAAGCTAGGCAAAAAGTTTCTTATTTAAAGCTTGATAAATATGCAAAAGTTGATGTTCAGAGCTTACAAAATTTTCTTTCTGAAAAAACTTCTTTCATCAGCATAATGCACACTAATAATGAACTAGGAACTATAAATGAAATTGATAAATTAGGTAAAATAATAAAAGAAACAGCACCTAGTGCAATTTTTCATGTAGATTGTATAGCTGCCTTTTCTAAAGAAGATATTAGCCTTAGATATGTTGATATAGCTACATTTTCTAGCCATAAAATTCACGGCCCTAAAGGGGTTGGAGCAATTTGGGCTAAAAATGGCAAAGCACTCCCTTTAACTTTCGGCGGAAGTCAAGAAAGTAAAGTACGCCCTGGCACTGAAAACACCAATGGAATAATAACTTTCGCAAAAGCTGCTGAAATTGCTTTTGCAGGAAAAGAAAAAAATAGAGAGTACGTAGAAGGTTTGAAAAAGACTTTTCTTGAAAATTTACAAATAAAATATAATGTAAACTCTCCAGAAGATGCTAGCCCTTACGTTTTAAATATAAGTTTTTTAGGTATGAAGGCACAAGTTCTAGTAAATGCTCTTTCCGCCGAAAAAATCTTTGTTTCTACTGGTGCTGCCTGCACATCTTACGAAAAAAGGAATACACTAAAAAATTTAGGTTTAGCTAACGAAATTTATGAAACTGCTATTCGTATAAGTTTTTCATGTGAAAATACTATAAAAGAAATGCAAATCGTAGCTAAAAAAATAAATGAATTATCAAAATTATTAATATTAAGGTAATTTTTTTACTGAAGCAAAAACCGTAAAATTTATTAACGGTCTTCGCTCTCGTAAAAAATTTTACTAATTACAAAGGAGAAACATAATATGACACCACACATCAATGCACAAAAAGGACAAGTAGCAAAAACTGTTTTAATGCCAGGAGACCCTCTAAGAGCTAAATTTATAGCAGAGACTTTTTTAACTGATGTTATCCAGTACAACGAAGTAAGAGGAATGCTAGGCTTTACTGGCAAGTACAAAGGAGCTGAAATAAGCGTACAAGGTTCAGGAATGGGAGCCCCTTCTATAGGAATTTATTCTTACGAGCTTTACAAATTTTATGATGTGGACAATATAATAAGAGTAGGAACTGCTGGTGGTATGGCAAAAAGCCTAAAGCTTAAAGACGTTATAATTGCTAGTGGAGCTTCTACAAATAGCGATTTTGCTAAGCAATATAATTTGCCTGGAACTTATTCAGCTGTTGCAAGCTTTGAGATTATAGAAGCTTTAGTAAATGCTTCAAAAAACCTAGGCAAAGACTACATTGTAGGAAACATATTAACAAGCGATATCTTCTATGATGCAGATGAAACAGCTTTAGACAGATGGCGTCGAATGGGAGTTTTAGCTGTTGAAATGGAAGCTGCTGCTCTGTTTATGAATGCAGCGTTTTTAGAAAAAAAGGCAGCAACAATCCTTACAATCTCAGATATAATTGGCGGAGAAGTAACAAGCCCAGAAGAACGCCAAACAGCTTTCTTAGACATGATGGAAATAGCACTTGAAGGATCTATCACTTTATAATTTTAGTATATAGCAAACGAGGCATATGACCTAAATAGATTATATGCTTTAAAAGTTTATGTTGCAGATGTTACAGAATTATTACAAAAAAAAATAATGAAAATTCTTCTTGTAATTTTTCTAAAACTTTGGTATACTATTAGCATGGAAAATTTAAATGTAATTAAAACGGACTCTAAAAAGAAAG
>Ga0131853_10001408_pt1 | contig 43080 bp, 23 predicted proteins | sample TergutLab28metaG_FD_92764 | JGI IMG/M metagenome (GOLD analysis project Ga0131853, IMG submission 92764) | Labiotermes labralis P1 segment gut microbial communities from Petit-Saut dam, French Guiana - Lab288 P1 (version 2) (version 2) | ecosystem: Host-associated > Arthropoda: Insects >...
AAGAAGGACTCTGCACCATGGACTAAGTAAGTAAATTTTTACGACGCACATATGTTCTGTGGTCCCTCGAATTAGGGCAGCATCATCCCCTTCTGTAATATATATATATATATAGTTGAAGAAATAAAAGGTAAATAGGAGTAAATAATGTTACTATCTAGGACACTAATTAAGAAAAAGGGCAGCTCTAATAATATCTAGAATCCCATTCTTGTCTCCTACACATTTTTATAGCACGTACGTCAAAAAAATTGCAAGTCGTTCTTCAGGTGTAAACGCCCTCCTGTAGTTGGTGTTTTGTTTTCGTATTTCCTCTCCTACCGTTTACGACAGACTGTAGAATTGGTCAATGTTCATTCTAAAAAAAGCTATGAAATTTTTTTTCGTCCTCGAGCAGATCCCGGTATAAGTGGCTAAATATTCCGAATTCTTGTCTTTTTATGTTTATTGGGTGCACCCACGGTTTCCGTCTCTTACGATGCCTCGTACTTCTCCACATAATCGTGTGCAAAATAAGCATGTTAAAATTTTCCATCGCTTTAGATTTCTTTGATTGTTCACTAATTTACCAAATTTCAGTACTCATTTTGCCCATCTTTATTTCTTTGTTTTCAGAAAATAAAGTAGGCGACAAACTGAATCAGATCTCATCGCACGCACATACAATTACTTGAAAGGTGATGTGAGATTAGACGTCGAGCATTGTTCTTATGCATTTGTACCATGGACGACGAAAGCACTTTTAAACGATCGGAAGCACTCACGCAAAGACAGAGTGTTGCATTCCGAAAGACCCGATCCTTACGTCGACCTTCTTCACTGAAATTTCTGTGGAATCGTTAGCCCAATCAGGCACCGGCATAGATCCATCACTGTGGTGAATAGCCCACGGACTATGTGATTACTCCTTATACATTCCATAGATCCGTGAAGGAAAGAAAGCCATTTAGACACAGAACATGTCAAGAAAATACACACGCCTATATTTGTACACATTAAAAAATCAATCATGTATTGTGGATTCAACATTTAGTTGGCTGCAAGTACGAAAAAAAATAGATCACCATATATCTTTCATCCTCTAAAATACTCATTACAAAGACAGACTAGGCGACTGAGGATCTGAGTTCGATTCCCAGGAAGTTTGAAATATTTTCTCCTGCAGTGTGTGCAGAACGTCTCGCACCCACGCAATTTCCTCATTAGTGGGTTTCTGTAGAACCCGCCCGGAAGTTAGGCAAATTGTTCGTGAAGCTGCAACAAATTACGAATGCTTGGAGTTCAACCATAAATCATCATATGCCGTCACGGCGCTTTGCTTTATTAAGCACAGAAGCTAATGTATTGTACTTTACCCCCAGAACAACTACGTTAGTCGGTAACGTTGGTAACGTGGATGACCTGGATGGTGACTCTGATCCATGGTAACGAAGATGATCTGTGGCAAAGAGGGACAGATGTAACCTAACTTCACGTGGGTTGGGGATGTCAGTTGGGCTTCAGTTTGTGTTTCTTGTGATGTTACTTTCTGTTATTACCCACTGGGAAACCTAAAATTCGTAGTTATATGTGAAACATAGTATTTAATTTTGTTCTGTTTTTTTTAATGTCATACAATACGTGCTTTGACATATTACTAATTTGTAAACGGTTTCAGCGTGTGCCGCGAAGTTTGGTTATGAGACGAAAACAACCCTTGGAGCGTTGTGTATTGGCTGCTGTTACCTTTTTCGCCAGTTAAAAAAAAAGCAGTAAGCTACTTTAAAATAAATTTTTCATTTGCAAGGCCATTCTGAGTTTATTCTTTGCCAAAATTCATATGACAGGATTTCCTACATTGCATGTTCGATACATATTACAGGCAATAATATTGAAAACCTGTACAGCCGGGCCTGTCAGTAGCCCAAGAGGCGCCATAAGTTTCCAGTTTCAACAGAGTTCTGAATATATTTCAAGATACTAAAGAGTAATTAAACCACATCCAATCAATGTTACAACACTCAAGTCTCCCACATTGTCACAGAATTCCAACAACAGATACTCGATTTAGCGCATTCTGACCGCACTAATAAATTCAATGATTTCATATACGTAACTCATTATGAATTTCACAGTGACTCCCAGACCATTTGCAAGACCATTTCCCTACATATACTGGTGTAATTCCAGACTCTAAGTAATAGCCAGACACAAAATATGAAGAACACTCTTATGATTGTACTAACTCCATGGTAGTATTTTCTTGGGTAGTCAAGAAATTGCCCACAATTTTTTAAACCTCAAGGGTAATAACTGTGTTTACTTGAGATTGCTGATTGTCTTTATCATGAAAAGATTAATTCAGTCCATGCACTCGCAGCCTACTTTAAAATCTGTTCTGATACCATCCTCTCATCCATGTGTTGGTCTTCTCAAGTGTCTCTTTCTTTCAGGTTTCCCCACCAAGACCCTGTATGCATTTTTTCTCTCTATACATGCCACATGCCCTGACCATCTGATCCTCCTTTATTGTATCACCCCAATAATTAGTGACGTGTATAAATTATGAAGTTCCTCATTATACACTTTCTTCCAGCATCATGTTACCTCCTCCATCTATGACCCAAAGTCTTTGTTAGCACCCTGTTCTTGAACACCCTTAGCTTGCATTCCTCGCTTAATGTAAGCAATCAAGTTCAGTGGTCGAACAAATAACAGGCAAGATTACAGTTCTGAATGTTTTAATCATCAAGGTTTCAAAAAAAAAAAAATATTCTGGTCTGAATGGTAGCAGGGATTCAGGAATTTAATCTGCCCTTAATTTCTCCATGCACATGATTTTTTAATGTTCTTTCAAAATATTTTAACTTTACCACATTTTCAAAGGATTTATTATTTATCCTTATGTTGTGATTTTGGCCTGCATTGTGGTGTTATTACAACATACAAAAATTGGGTATGGAAAAGAGAACATAGAACAACCAAGATGTTTCTCCTTTCTTTAGTATACATTTTCCAAATGCAAGTACTGCCAGAGAGCTGCATTTATGTGGGAGGTTAGTGCTCTGGTATCCATTCTGTGACAGAGAGTCATTAAAAGCAGTTTAATCAACCATGTGAAAAGGAGATAGGTGTAGGCATTGTACATTTCAATGGTGACTACCACATAAACAAGTTAAAATGCAAAAAAAAGGAACTTTATTCAGTAATGGCTTCAGGATGGAGTCAGAAGTAACACCTCAAGGCTGTTATAACCTTGAGCATGCTGTTTTGATCAGCTAGCATGAAAATGGTTTTGTATCCAGTAATACCATTCATTTAGAGAGCAAGTAAAAATGAAGATCTCATTGAAACCCATTTCTGCTTTGTGGTAAAAAAATCATCCACAGCCCAAAAGTTCACAGAAGGGTTACAACTTTCCACATTTCTGAGTGTCAACCAAGTTAAGGTTATGTGGGGACAGTCATCTCTTGGATTTGTAGATGGAAAATTACTGTATGGATTGGTATTTATAATGCCATATACTATTACAGAAGTTTATGCTTGGCCTTCTGGGACCTTGTCAGAAAGTAAATATGTCCTCGGACACAGCTGGGGAATCCCTTTGTACCTCTGTAGCTAAATGGAGAAGCAAGCAAAACAAGCTAGGAAATATACACAGAACAATTCTTACACACATTCTCTGTGTTTTCTATTTGTGAATGATAACTTTCAATATTCTGTTACAAATGGATAAAACTGATTGTTTAAACATAAACATATTTTAAAATTGGCTTTCAACTTTTCAGTAGCACTATCATCAGGGCTGAAATTACATGAAAAGTTTCAATTTGAGACTTGAGTAATCTGTGTGTGTGTTGTCAGAAAACTGTTATTTATTATTGAATACAGATATGCATTTGTAGAAATGTATGCATTGCATACCAGTTATGGAGCATTTCAGTCACTTCAGTGTAGATATTTTGGTAACTGTTAAAAACTTGCCAAAAAAAGTGTGTTGTACTAAATATATACATTAGATTTTGCTCCACCTGTTTTGTTCAAAATGTGTTTTGCTACAATACATATCGCTCATTTGTGACAAGTGTGTCACAACTCAAAATGTGGCATTTCTGAGTTATTGGTATAGAAAGAAACTTTGCAGATGCACTTTTATCAGGTATGGTATCATAACACAGTCTGCAAAACTCACCGCTGGAGAGCAGCTGTGTCATTGTTGCACTCATAGAACATTATAGCACTTCAAAACTTTAAAAGCTTCTCCTGAAAAATCACAGATTTTGAGTTGTGACACTCTTGTCGCAAATGAGCAATATGTAATGAGTTGTGCTTGAGACCTACCGAAATACATGTAGATTCTCTCGTAAAGTAGTAATTAAAATTTTCTGTGCTAAATAATATGGAAATTGTGCATTATTTTTTAATGTTTTCAGTTTTAAATATAATTACAGAAGGTATATAAATTTTTGAGTGGTTTCTTAGTGCACTGTAATTCTTCAAGTGTACAGGGATATTAAGCTGACACAGTGACAAGGTAGACTGGACATACATAAACGTTAACCAGTCTTTCTTTGGTTAATAACAAGTGTTTAAACTTTTGTTATATTTCTTTAATTTGTATGCAGAATGAATGAAACAATGGTTCTGAACTTCAGCAGAATATGCCGGTTGTGCTTGAGTGATCATAAAACACTCTTGCCTCTTTTTAATACTGCAGAGAAAGTACAAGAAAAGATACATACCATTTCACCTACAATAGAGGTAAGTGTAGATGTTAAGCAACAAAGTGTGAAGTATGCCATATAGTATGCTGTGGTTTTTACTGTGCCATGAGAATTATTATATTTATATAATTTATGTAATTATTAATATTCAACAGCTTCACAGATGATTCACAAGTAGTTAGGAATCAACTTGCTCTGAGCTTCACATGCATAGGCAACAACTGACCTAACAAGTACTAACATCATCTTATGCAGGTGTATGCTGGAGATGGCCTACCAGCCCAGATATGCAAGGAATGTATCCATCAGGTCAACATATCCTACAAATTCATACTGCAGTGTGAGAAGTCAAATGCTACTTTGCGACAACACTTAAACAACCAGCAGCCACATGACACTCCAGTTCAGGTTAATTTTTATCTTAGAGCACACCTATCTGTCAGTGTGTTGATATACAGTGAAACCCTCTTATGACATTTTTGGGAAAATTCCATATATTTGGCTTTGTAAGTGGGAACATGTCTTAAGAGGGTAAGCCAGAAAACATTATTTTTTTATTCTGTATTGCAGCTGACATTCACTTGGCTAGAATATTACAAAATATACATTCTGCATTAAATGTTTCATTTTCACCATCACATCACATTTTGAATCATACCTTCTTTCATGATTTTGACACAAAACAGAATTTTTTGCACAAGTGCACCTGGTAGATGAAGGTGATCATTCTTACCAGAATTATTCCATACATACCATTGCTACCTTACTAGGCATATTTTGCTGTTTTCACATTTTTTCAGCTTATCTCTTCACTTACAGATTGAGTTCTGGCTCATATTGTAAGTTGACACAGAAATGCAAAGCTTTTATGAGTTTTATCTTCATGAATAAAATTTTGAGTAACATCCTCCTTATTTACAATAATCAGCTCTTCTTGAATTGAGAGCATCTTACACACTATGGTGGGTTTTGATGTACTAGCCATGCTACATATGTTTTCAGTAATAAATGCCTATACAGGATGCAACCCATCTCACATAACCATTCCTTTGAGGTCCTTGTAGGCAGGACATGTATTTAAATGGCAACATACATATTGATGATGTATGGAAATTTTGGTAATACATTATTTTCATGACGTAATATCAGAAAACTTTGTAAGCAGGATCATCTTCAGTAGGGTTCATTGAATTTTCTGTACCTCTTCTGTGGTAAATATTTGCAGTATTAATGACAGAGAACCATATTTTCAGGTTGTTCTGAAAGAAGAGCCCTCACTGTGTGATGACACAGAGTCAACTGATGAATTGCTTCCATCAACTGGCAATGGGAACGAAGAAAATGTAAATACCAGCACAGTGCATTGCAGTCACAAATAGTAGTATACAGCACATTTTGTTTTAAATCTCTCTGTCTCCTTTCTTACATGCACAGTGCAGATATAGATTGGCTGAATGTACTGTAACTGCATTTAATACTCTAGTCAAAATACTTGATACAAAATTTTCATTCAACAGTACAAACAGACCAAAATATGGTCACTATTGCCTGTACAGCCAATTTCATTGAGATATAACAGCTTATTTTTTAAGAAATTGGTTAACTGTATATTAATTGATTGAAATTTTTATTCATATTTTTTAACATATTCCAATAAAAATGTTACTTCTAATCATGTGACATTGTGGTCCCAGTAAGATATACTATTTAGTATTTTCTGAAGTAACTCATCCAGTCTTCTCATCATGCATCTCTGTTTTTAACAGTCTCTTATGTCCATGTGTATTTTTGATCTGTGCTGCTCCTTCCTAATGCATGTGATATTCTTTCATTCAAACTCCTGATTAGCACACAACATTGCATTGTGCTTTCAGGCCCTTGGCAGTGAAACAGATGTGACTGTTGATGAAGATGGTGATTCAGACTCAAGTGATGTAACCTTTAAAGATGGTTCTGTGAGCCCTGATGACGATGCTGTAGAGGCACAGAATGAAGCAAATACTGACACTTGGGGCAAAACTGAAACAGGCAGCAGATCATTAGGTAAGAAGTTATCACAGATCATGAAAGATGAAGACATTGCTGTGCCATACCCACACTCGAAGGGAAGGAGAGACACTCCACCAACTGACATGTCTATGTACCACCTGAAACATAAAGACATCAGTGTGTCAGATCAATACAATAACAACACCAGCAGTGGCAGCACACCAACACCAGCCACTTCAGTGCAAGACATGAAGAATGAAGATATCGGTGTGCCAGAGCCATGTATCAGTGGTGGAAGAAGCACTCTACCAGCAGTCACTTCCAGTGATGTGGATAGTAATGGGGAAACAGAACAGTACACATGTGACGTATGCAACAAGTCTTTTAACACTGAGAAAGAAATGAAGAAGCATTCTGTTGTACACCCAGAAGACAAACCATTCAGTTGTTCTGAATGTGGAAGTTCTTTTAAGTACAAATCAAGCCTAACAAATCACACAGTATTGCATTCCCAAGACTCTCATTTGTGTACAGAATGTGGAAAGGTATTCCATTCCAAATCAAATCTCACCCAACACCTTGCCTCTCATTCTGAGGCCAGGCCACATCTCTGTTCTCTGTGTGGTAAGTCCTTCAAATATAAATCAAATCTCAGCCAACATACAGCTCTACATGCTAGAGATATGCCAGTACAGTGTAATGTTTGTGACAAGCAGTTTGGCTCCAAGACTGATCTCATGATTCACATCCTTTCTCACTTAGAGGAAATGCCACACCAGTGTTCAGAGTGTGGCAAATGCTTCAACAATGAATCTCAACTCTCTGATCATCAAGCTCTTCATGCAGAATCAAACCAACATGGTTGCACTGTCTGTGGTAAATATTTCAAAACAAAATACAATCTGACTGTCCACCAAGCACTGCACACCAAGGATAGGTCACACCTTTGTACTGTCTGTGGTAAAGCTTTTAAGTACAAGTCTAACCTTTTGGAGCACAGTGCTCTACATGCAGAAGACAAACCTTTCCTTTGTACTCAGTGTGGTAAAGCCTTTGGTGGCAAATCCAAGTACTCTAGCCACCTTGCCACACACTCGGAAGATAGGCCATACCAGTGCTCCATATGTGGCAAGTGTTTCAAGCATAAGTCAAATCTGTGTAACCATAAAGCATTACATGTTGAGAATGGGCCCCACCTGTGTAATGTATGTGGTAAATCTTTCAGTTGTAAGTCTAAGTTCACAAGCCATGTTGCTTCCCATTCTGAAGAGAGACCACACCAGTGCCCTGTATGTGGGAAAAGTTTCAAATACAAGTCAAATCTGTGTAACCATAAAGCATTACATGTAGAAAATGGCCCCCATACGTGTACTTTGTGCAGTAAATCCTTTGGCACCAAGTCAAATCTGATCAAACACATTGCGATTCATTCTGAGGAGAGACCATTTCAGTGTTCTGTTTGTGGCAAGGGATTTAAGTACATGTCTAATCTTTGTAATCATAAAGCATTACACATAGAGAATGGTCCTCATCTTTGCACAGTATGTGGTAAATCTTTCAGCTGTAAATCAAACCTAATGAAACATGTGGCAGTTCATTCAGAAGCAAGACCATACCAGTGTCCAATATGTGGCAAAGGATTTAAATATATGTCTAATCTTTGTAACCACAAAATATTACACACACAGAAAAGTCCCTATCTCTGTGCAGTGTGTGGGAAATCATTTAGCAGCAAGTCCAATCTGATGACCCATTCTGCTTCTCATTCTGATGACAGGCGACATCAGTGTTCCATATGTGGAAAGTCATTCAAATTTAAATCCAGTCTTACTTCACATCAAGCTTTGCATTCACAAGATAAGCCCCACAACTGTAGTGTGTGTGGTAAAGCTTTCAAATGCAGAAGCACTTTTATTAACCACATGAGAATGCATACTGGCGACCGGCCACACCAGTGCCCTGTTTGTGGCAAGCAGTTCACCACACTGGGCAATCTTATTGTACATAGGAGAACACACAGTGGAGAAAAACCATACAAATGTGAAACGTGTTTGAAAGCATTTAGTGATAAAGGTAACCTCACAGCACATCAAGCTGTTCACTCAGGCGAGAAACCTCACATCTGTTCCACATGTGCACAACCTTTTAAATATCCCAGCAGTTTGAAACGGCACATAAGAAAACGCCATGCAGGTGAAGGACTGCCTCTCGCCAAAGTAAACTTATATTAAGATGTGAACAGTCTGCCAGAACCATTTAAAAATATGTCATTTGTGCTACTAATATTAAATGAACTGAATTCCAAATACTCTTCAAATGCAGGCGTATACAAAATTTTCATAAATCTAGCAACCATCTCAAAATTCTAGTTCCCAGAAGTGTGACATGAAGCAAGTTCAACATAAGGCACCACCATTCCAAATTTAGTGACCATGTTGACCTGGAATCTGGGATTTGTGCTCCCCTGTTCTAATGGAACAGTTTAATTTACAGTTAAAATTACAAAATCAGCGTCAGAAATGTGATGCGATGGGATATACCACATATTTTAGTGGAGTGACAGAACATCACAATCAAGTTGGTAGCATTTGTGCTTTATATTCAGAAGGTCTTGGGATCAATAGTGGCCTGAAGATGGGCTGTCCTGGCTGAGGTTTCCCATAGTTTTACTCAGTCCTTCCAAGCACCTTAGTACCCGTGATTAGGTCATGTCTCCTTCCTTCCACGCCCTTCTTTCACCCAGATTATATTTGCTTCTTTGTAACCTGGACACTTGAACTTTATAAATGGGTAATTACATAATGATTTTGATTTTAAGAGGTTATTATCTCTTGTGTTCATGCACAATCGAAAAAATTTGGAGAAACAAGAAATCGTAAAATCCTTGTCCAGGCAGCTGCTATTCAGGCCACTTTCAAAACTAAGATTTCTGTCAAATATGAAACAGAAATTTAAGCAACTGTACTTAAATATTTGGATTCACTTAGTAATTTTAGAAATGTGCATTACAATCATTTGGCAGTCATACAGATGTTTGGGGAAGAACTTACTGGTATAATGCTGATGTCTCTTTCCATGATTCCATCTGAATACAAATGCTAGCTAAAGTAATGAATTAATAATTGTGTATATTATAGATTTATATTTGTACCTTTTATTAATACATATTTCCAGTACCTTGAAGTTGCCACAAAGCTTGTGGTATGACTGTAATTTTCATAACTTCCACACTTACCTGCTATCCAGTTTTGTTTCCTTCACAGTAGTCTCTGTAGGAGAACGAGCCCAGCCATCATGCCACCATTTGAATCATTTTGTGAAGTGCATTGTTTAAATCTCAGTACGTGCATCCAACTCTTTTGCTCGAGTCCTGGTAATATTACATCTCTGTCCCTAAAGAAAGAAGTAAAGTGGCCCTACGTCTGATGAGTATGGAGGGTGGGGAACAAGAGTCATTTTGCTTTTAACCAGAAATTCACACGCACACACCAGAATGATCAGGTGCATTGGCACAGTGGAGAAACTATAACCCAAAATTCCACTGAACAGGTTGTTTTTGCTGCACATTTTTGTGCAAATACCATAAGGTGTCCTTGTGGTAATACTGCTTTTCAATTTGTCATTGTGAAACGGATTCATAGTGCACAACGCCATGAACAACAAACAACGATCAGGTTATTCTTTGTTCTTTCCGTGGCATTACAGCTCAGCTCAGTCCTACGTCATCTCATTGCCGAGGTTCCTAGATCACTACAATTAGACACACACACACGCGCACACATACACACACAGCAGGACTTCTCTGAATGAGTGGTCTGCTCAATGCAGAGGCTGCCACCTACAGAACACACAACAAATAAAAGAGACGAACATCCGTACCTCAGGGGGATTCATATCTTGTCCCAGCAATTGATTGCCTGTAGACCTGTGCCATAGACGTCATAGCTACTGGGACAGTCAGCATGCTCTTCATGCTTCCATAAACTTGTCTTTGGGTGTGGAGATAATGGCTGTTTGTGGATGTGAGATGACTGTTGCTTGGTTTCTGGGTCTCTTTCAGGCTTCTCTTAAAGGTCCTGGCATGTGTTTACATAATTCTCCTACTGCATGTGGAGCACATATTTGGCAGTAATCTGATGCACATTCACATGGTCTTTCAGAATGCTCTGAACTGATCTAAATTAAATTGCTTATGTCAGCAGCTTTACAGATTGTGATTCCAAGACTTTCAAGGACAAGTCCCTACATTGGATTGGCATTTTCATTTTTGCTCATCGTGGTTATCCTGATGTTCAACATCTTAAACAGAGGTCACACTGATTTTGAATTTGGAAAACAATTCTAAAACTCATGTCTTCATATTGTCTGGTCTCTCAAAACTACTTTAAACTTTCCAAAAGTTTCTGTACCATTTTTGCCAGGTTTAAACCAAACTTTGATGTAGGAACACTGTTCTGTCAAGTCTGTCATTTTTTAGGTACACCAAAATTGCATATAGTACAACACACACTTGTACAAAACAGGACATAACCCAACCATAACAAGCATTACAGCTTTATTCAAAACAGGAAATGACTCTGCAGACTGTGATTTGTCTACATCAGGCAGTACAAGTTCTTGCTAGTAGCTGTAGCCTCATCCCACATTCAGTCCAGGAACTATTTGATTAAACCATGTAGTGTATTAATGATATATCACCATGCCAACATCTCATTTGTTGAGGTGAAACTATGGTGTTTCTTCATGTATCATTAAATATAAAATGAGTGCGAGTATATCCTTTGTGCAAACTAATTTTACCTTGAGCACAAATGTGATCTTGATGCTGACAGCATTTGGTCCTGCCTCTCTCCCACTCCTGTGGCTGTGTGTAATCTTCCTTGCAACCTGCCTACATATGCCGACTGCATCCCATCCCAAATGGCCCTGAACTAGAAGGCAGTATGTTCCTTCAAAATGTTGGTATATGCCTTCAAGGCTCTATGGTGTAAACCCAGAAGACCACAATTGTTATATGACCATGACACTTCTTTTATAGTTGTCAATGAACAATCACCATGTGATAATTGATACAAACTGTAAATACATTAACTTAAAAAAAGGAATAATTCTTTGTGGAATCCCATTTTACACCATGTTAACCGAAGTTGATCAATTCTTGGCAGTTTGTGGAAAGAGGACACCCATAAATGAATGGTGGGTTGATCAGATAAATGACACGTGGTGCAAATGATGTTGGCTGAAATTTAGCAACCCTAGTTGAACAAACTGTTTACATGTATCAACAGTTACCACAGACACAAAAGAAGTAGTAGCAATCCCAATATATCAGCTATGTTAATATACAGAAGATGAACAAGACAGGCATTGTATGTTCATATGATGTAACACTGAGGCATGTTCATGTAACCATTGTTCCCATACACATGCAATAAGTATTGCATATTCTGAGTGTGTGTTTGTAGCCTTAGTTATCCAGCATGCAAAGTGCATTCTTCATCTTATATTGTCATCTGTGGTCTGTCCAGTTGCACAACACTCTTTTAGCAGTCTCATAAACAGCACAATTTTCAGGAAAAAGTTACTGAACATGAAATGTGTGTTTTGATTTTCTCTACAACTTTTTTCTGAAATATTTCTCTTTTGAGAAAGAGTCAGCGAGATATTGTCATAAATGTATGCGGGCCTCATGTAAAGCACCCATTATTCCTGTCAGATTTTACTGAAACATGCATGTGCAGGACAGATTTTCAAAAAATACTCCAATATCAGTATCATGACAATCCGTCCAGTGGAGGCCACATTCTTCCATGCAGATGGACAGACAGACATGACAAAGCTAATGGTTGCTTTCCACAATTTTGCAAACATGCCTAAAAACCAGTTAGAATACAAAGATGTGGATGCAGCCACATTATGAGAAGTTAGGAAATATGTCCATATTATAACAACTGTGGCACATCTGCTCTCTTTTGATAAGTTCTTTTAAAATGAAAAATTTGTTTCCTTTTTGATAAACCTAATGATTGTAGCAGCATGTTAAATGATACATTAAATACATGTTTGTACAGAGTGGTGTAAAGGCCACTTGATATGCACATTTTAAGAGCCTCTAGTTTTACATGAATTTTGTGCCACTCTGTATACATGCTTGTAAACGTGTATACTCAGGTTGGAAGAAGCTGTGTTTCACCATCAGTGACAGAGATTATGGCAGCTCATTAATGAGAATTTCGGATATGTATGCATAGCATAAACAGTATTGATCCTTTCACTACCTTATTGTGAGTCAACTAATAAAATCTCTATGACTTAGAGAAAGAACGTATTGGACAAAATATGTGCTTCAGTTTTCTTAAAGCTAGTTAAAAATGTTTTTCACTCCAATACGTATTTAGAGAGTTACACCCAAAATGTGGATCCTTACAGACACTGGTCATCATGTTAGTGTTTGTTCTTGTTGCGTGTAACAAAACTGGAATTTGTTGAAATGCACAAACATACCATGAAACTCTGCTCTGCTTCTCTTGAGTTGTTATATACAAACATTGAAGGTATTAAGGATGTTTTTGAAATTGTGTTTTGCAAACCTGCCTAGATTGAGGATGCTGTCTTCTGGGATGTTACGCTCAATAGTGGGGTTGACACATCCGATATGTTAACTACACTACAAAACATAACATCTCAGAAGTTAGAATCATCAACATCAGCACCATGGAAACCAAATGTCACATGACTAGAATGAGTTAGCAGCTGTAATAATGCAAGACTGTTTTGTGGGATATGTAAGCAATTGATGTTGGAGATGAGACTACACAGTGTTATATTACAAGCATAGCCATTACCATGGGAACCTCAAATTTCACCGAGGGTTTTGCCGTTCCTTCAGGCTAATGCCAGAATAAAGTTGTACCTGTGCATGCAATAAATACATATGTGAAAGTGGTCAACTTCTCAGCCTGGAGAAGGAGCTCATCTGAACACTTTGGAGAAGAGCGGATCCAGACTGTAGCCTAGTTAGTACACTGCCTACAGTATCTCAGTGCCTGGATGGTACCTCACAATAGGCCATGACGTTTTCATTCCACACCCTGCACACTTCATTATTCACTGTCATTACATCATTTGGCAATATACAGTAAGAGCTACTGAAAGTACCAGCAAGTCATATCTAAATTAACTAAATTAGAGGGAATAGGATACGTTTAAAACACCCTTATGCAATTCAGTACTGCAAATGCATGCATCTCTACTACAATAATTGTATCGGCTCAAGATTATATAATACTTGATTACAATTTTAATGTTATTACAATTATATAAAATTTTTGTTGTTATAATGAATCCATTATGCATATAGGTTACATATACAGCTATTCATAAAGATGTGACATTTTAACATCTGTATCTGGACATCATCTATTAATAATTATATGCATAATCATTTATGAATGCTAGAATTACGAAACTAGCGGTTGAGGGCCTGGAGTGGTCGAGAACAATAGGTGGAAAGTTTTGGTATTCTATGCGTTAGTTGCGTCTCCCATGTATATTCAAAAATGATAATATTTTAATACAAACATGGATGATACACCTAAATATAGGCCTAATCATACTGCCCTTACCCGAATTTGATTACTGAATGTTGTGACTGCCCAGGCCGATGTAGGGTGAATATCTGAGGGACAAGTTCAGTCCAGTTTAAGATATCTTGGAAGTTCGTTGTGTTACAAGACGAAAAATTCCATACCTGCTGTTAACAATATTTAAAGTCACCTGTACACTAGGCTAGAGTAATAGACGTGATTTTGTATTTTATATATTATACCGTGAACACTTCCAACAAATCCACGCGCTGCTCTGACTTACTGTGTAACTTCTTTCCACTACAAACAATTTCAGTCAATTCTACATATGCATGAGATCAAAATATTGTTGTATACAGAAATTAATGTACTTCCTGATGATGGACCAGCAAGGTCCCCAATATGTAAGAGTTGTGTTTTTAAAAATATTATTGTAACTGTAATGACAATTGTGTGGCTTTGTTGGTTAAAGTAATTGAGGTAACATTATAATATTTACAGTGGCAAGAGCCTCTGCCTATATTATTCACACGGCATTTCCATGTGATCGTTGTACTGAGGATATTTCTCTTCCTATTCTGCGCAGCATGATACATTTAGTCTGACGACAGATTACGTTAGTTTAATTTCTTGTTGTTTCTATTCGGTCTACTCTGTTTTTGGCGCGATAGCCCCCAGTGGGCCAGGGCCTCCTCATTCTCGAAGTTTCTAGATCACACACAAAGACACACCACATTTAGTAGGACTCCTTTGGACAACTGATTGATTGAATGATTGTAATTGGGTTCCGGACCCCTTGGTTCTGATACACCTAGGCCTTAAGTAACGGGCCCTTTGTGCCCCATATCAATTTATGGGAGCCTTGTTGCTTTACTAAAGTTCCAGATGGCCGCCAGACACACGCTCTTAATGTCCTCTGCCTCCAGGAAGAAGAAGCCCAGATACGCATGTCTTGAGTGAAGCCAAAGCTTCACACTCGCCAAGAATGTGGGCAGCGGTTTCATCCCCTGCTACACACCTCCTACACAATGGAGTGTCTGACAGACCCACTAGATAAAAATGTCTTCTCAGGGTATTATGTCCTGTGAGAAGGCCCCTAACAGCCCTGGATTGTATCCTGCTAAAGGAAAGAAGCCTACCTTTGACACCCAGACAAGTTCCCGAAATTAATTCTCGATCCTGTCTTTGGGTGTCACCAAGACGTCGCCATCACTCCTCTGGACGAGTGATCAGCTCGTCGCAGAGACCTCAACTTGACAACAGACAACACATCCATGCCCCCAGTAGGATTCGAAGCCACGATGTCAGCAGGCGAGTGGCCCAAACCTGCGCCTTAGACCGTGTGGCCACTGGAACTGGCATTCGATCACTTAGTAAACAAAAATAAAATGCAAATTCTGGACTGGGGGTGTTGTAGATTCGTGCCCTAACGTTCAACACGCTTGGTCACCGCACTATAAACAAGTCCCCACCTAATTTTACACTGCTTAAAATGAAAACTGAACACTGTTGAGAATGTAACAAAAACTGCCACATTAATAACATTTCTTACCGTCCACATTCGATCCCACAGCAGGCCATGTGAAATCTGTGATGGGAACAGTGGCACTAGAATAGGTTTTACTCAGAGTTATACTGTTTTATCCCCATCAATTATCATTCCACCACTTCTACACTCTCATTTGTGTATCGTAAGGGGACCGGCAATAAGCTCATTAGAGCAACATGCCATCTAGTGCATTAGTGGCCACAGTGCCGAGTGGCAGTACACCACCCAAAGCAAGAACAGAGCAGACAACAAAACAGTGCAATTACCTGACTCAACCAGATACTGATATACAAATGGGGAGTGTATTTATGGACTGTTCTGTCCTTCCTTCCACAAATCGACCCACTTAGAATTCGCTTGTCCACATCTTATACATTTCACAATCATGGTCTCTATGAAAGCAGTCTGCAGCGAGCACCTTCACACGATGCAGACCTAAGTTTAAACTTCCGACCTCTCTTCGTGCTTTCTTATTCTTGTAATTTCTGACCTTCATTTTACTGTTCCAGCCAATTCCAGAGCTGTTCACATCAACTCGCAGTAATTTGCTATCTTTTTTAGACAACAGGACCCACTCTTACATGATGACAGAGTTTGTTTGAAATTTTCATTGTTGATCTACCCCTAGGTTTGTCAAGCAGTCTCTTCCTTTCAGGTTTTCTGACCAATATTTTGCTTGCATTTATTGTTTCTACCTATGCGTGCTAAATGCCCCGCCCACCTCGCTCTTAGATAATAGGATGTGGAAAGTGAGGAGAAAAATTGTGCCGTTATAATACGATCATTAGAAACGGTTAAAAACGGGATTAGATGAGAAATTTCAGTTGCTCTCAGGACACCCATCAGTCATAGAGCTACAAAAGATCACGCTAATAAGCACTGTGCATATCATTCGTAAAGTGCTGGGGTAAATTGCTTTGATCCCTCGCTGAGATCTGGCTTACAAGAAGACTGCTGCCTAATACCTAATAGGCGAGGATAAATTTAAAATCTGAATTATGGTGATGATGATAATAATAATAATTATAATACTCAGTTCACATACTGATTTTCTTTACATCCTCATCCTTCGTAGTCTCATTCCACACCCTATAATCGTTCACATTTTCCTTTCCCTCTCCCATTCCTCCCTCCACCCTTTTAACATCTGCCTGATGGCTATTGTACACTTACAGACGTTTTCTCCCACTACTTTGAAGTCACTGTTCCTGTGCATTGTCACAAATGTTGTATTTTAGACTGGGAAAACCCCATGAAATCTGGTATCCTGAATATAATTTTGCAGGATGCTGGGACAAAGTTCTTAAAACCCCATGACATGGGCCATACTGCTCTCAGAATATCCACAAAATTGTAAAAAGCAACCCACAAAGCAAGAATATGAAACAATAGATTTCTGGCCATGAACCAACAATAATGGCCATCACAAGGCAGAATGACCGGCACTAGTACAAGGTGAAATCCCTGATGTTTCAAGCATATCAACACTGCCAGTGCTTGGATGACATACAATACTTCTGCCTCACAGACTGACGATGATTTTGTACCATTAGTCAGATCCCATCTACATCCCCAAAACTTGAAGTAACTGTTATGGTACTGTTAGGTCACTACCCAGCTCATCTGTCTGCTGATGTCCTGAAACTGAGAAATGGCAAGAGCTATGCTTCTACCAAATGATGTGACTATACTTGTTCAACCTGTTGATTAAGGCATTACAAAACTGGCAAAGACTACTACTGCAATAAGCTACTTTCTGGCAATATAAACGCAAGTAACAGAATATCTTATACTGTATCAAAGGCATCTCTGTAGTTGTTGCACAGCAACAGACAGTATCTGCTAGTAACACTGTTCCTAGTCTCAAGGGTGGTATAAAAATAAAATTAACATTTCATGGTATTCTGCAGACAGCACCATGACATCCAGGTGTTCAGTAAACTAACAAAGTTGTTGAACGATTGCACTATGGCAATAAGGATGTCAGGACAGTGGCATTTGTTCAGAACTTCTGATGGTGCTCTACTTGTAAACATCGTCACTTCTACCTCACTTACGTACACATCAGAAAACTTCCAAGATCGTCATATTGTCAAATTCATATACTGCCATATCAAAGCTGACAGAAACTCGAATGAGTGTAAACAGAACATTGACGGAATGTTTACATGGGCACTATGTTACTTTAGTAACACAGTGACAATGTAACTTGGTTCTTTGGGATAATAATTATGCTTACAGAATAAATTTTGAGTAACCCATGGCAAGAAAGCATAACACAAGTCCTTATACAGCAGTGGACACAATGACAGTGTCACAACTGCCACAGGCTGGCTCAATATACAGGAGTATTTTAATGTCACAAAACTGTGACACACAGCCAGCTGGAATGCAGGTACACAATAACAATAGTTACAATATATGACTGATAAGGTTCATTGTTAATTTCAGAGCTGTTTTATCAGAATTATGTTAATACTGATATTACCACCTAATACAACCATAAATACATTTCTCAATGTATTACAACATATTTTTGTCAATGCTTTGACAGCAGGCTGCCACCTTCAGGGATAAAAGTCACCATACACTATTAAAAATTTACAAAACTGTTTATATATATGCAATACTACTAATAAGGCTATGTTAAAATACTAAATCACAACAAATTAAACATTTTACTTAAAAATCCATTATACTTCCACAAAATCTGATATCTATCTAAATTATACTTAAGAATTCAGTTCCCACCACACTGAATAGTCTCTGTCCATTTTACATGAACCAACTGGTCAGTGCTGCTGGAAGAAGTAACTGGTGTTCATTATGCAAATCATACAGAACACCAATACAATGGCAAAATTGAATTTCTATGTTTTACTGCAGGAGGCAACAACATAACTACATTTTGTGGTGCCTGGAGGGTAAACAGTGAAAGGGGCCACCCCTAACAGAAATTCTGAATTTTGAAACTTGTGATAATGTATTGAAATTTATTTGGCTCTATAATCTAAAATCTTTTATTCTGTACAACTCATAGTGACAATATACTACATCAACATAGCCCATCATTCACAACTAAGACTTTTTATTGTCAGTATTTAGTATTCAATACAACCTCTTAGAGAGTCAACACCCTACAACACACCACTGATGATACCATGGAAGTCCTGTACACCAGAGGAAAAGGTTCATGTCTTGAGACAATATAAAAATATTACACCTATGAAAAAACAAACAATAATAACCACCTTACAGGCCAAAATACCTTAGAACCAAGCTCAATTTTCAGAGATATAGTCCAGCAAGACCAATAAACAGTCACCCCACATGAATTCAGGCTTCCTCTGCACAGTATTGGAGATATGCAGTCTTTTGGGATTTTATGTTGTTTAGCATGGTAGTCAGTTACCCAACACCTCGGGACAACCTCCCAGTACCATCTTCAAGGGTCAAGCAGTTCAGTCACTCTCTTTCAGTACTCAGAAATCCAGCAGTTTCTGCATATTACAAACAAAACCCTCCATCTACATATATTTCCTCTCATATCCTTAGCATGCAACAATAATAATTTCTGGATCTCCGCCTCTGAATTAATAATTTAAGTTACTATTTGATTTCAGATTTAGTATCTTCAAAACTAGATCACAGTCACAATCACTGATCTAAATCTAAGATTCTTCAAAACTGTAAGAATCTTCATATTTCACTTATTATTTTTCTAACAATTTTCTGTATCACTTACCACCATAACCATTCTAACCTTTAACTTCAATTTTCAGTTCACAATTAAAGGATGCTTACAACATACTGATTACAAGTCACCCTAGAGAGAGATGTTATACAACTCGTCTACACTCAAAAAAATTAATAACTTTTATCAGTGAAATTACAGTAGGGTCTCGTTTTGTGATGGTTTGTTTTACTTTGATTCACTTTTATGACTCTTTGTCCAGTCGGACCGAGTGCTCCTGACTTGTGGTGCATCACTTTCGCAACTCAAGCATCCTTTCTCTACTTAATGTGCTTCTAGCTCTTTTCTGGTGTGCATGTTTCTTCTTTTCCTATTTCAGTGCAAGTTCTTTTAAGTTGATTGTGATTTTTCCAACTATGATGACCATCAAATAGACAGATTGTCCTCATTTGTAAAAAGGAGTGAAAAGAACAAGGAAGACTGTAACTTTTAAGACAAAAATGTTAGTGATCAGAAAAATTAAAGCTGGCAAAAAATGTGCTAATGTTTGTAGTTCCCTCAGCTTGGCACCAGCTACTGTATCAACAATGATGGTGAATGCTGAAAAAATAAAACAATCAGCACAGAAAACTACAAAACTGTGTGTATCAAAAGTAAGTTACACTAGTAATTTTAACATAGAAAAAATGGAACAATAATTGACACTATGGGTTGATGATTTAAATCAAGAGAGAATTCCTCTCACTCAGCGTGCTATTGCTGCAAAGGCTAGAAGTCTGATAAAATTCAACAATTCAAGGTTAAGATAGTTTTTTTGCCCCCTAACACCACCTCCCTGCTCCATCCAATGGACCAAGGAGTAATAGCTGCTTTTAAGGCGTAATACCTTCATCAATCACTTCAATAAATGATACGACAAATGAATACCTCTGGGGTCTCCCTGAAAGAGTACTGGAAAGATTAGAACATTTTAAAAGCTACTGATAACATAAAAATGGCATGAGAAGAAGTAACTGTGTCGTGTATGAATGTCGAGTGGCATAAAATTTGGCCTAACAACGAGAAATATGGTACAAATTGTGACAATCTGGATATGCTGATAAAAGAGATAAGCAAAATAGCAGAAGTTGGTCTTGATAGTGTTAATCCCGTGGGCATCACTGAAGTTTTAGAAAGTCACTCCCAGCCACTGTGCAGTGAGGAACTTTATGACTTGGCCCAACAACTGACTGAACAGCACAAGGAAGATGAAGATGAGGAGGATCGTGGAACCAAAGAAATGCAGATGAAGGACCTTACTGATATTATTTCTGCTATAGATATGGCAGCATGTGGACTAGATTGGGTTGGCCCAGGACAGGGACAGGTGGCGGACGCTTGTGAGTACGGTAATGGACCTTCGGGTTCCATGAAATGCGGGGAATTTCTTGACTAGCTGCAAACTAGTTAGCTTCTCAAGAAGGAATCTGCACCATGGAGTATAGATATGGCAGCTGAAAAGTTATGTTATACTGACCCTGAGTGGGAACGCAACTCTACAGTAAAAAGAGGCACAACGGCCATTCTACACCCTTATTATGAAATCCTGCAAGAAAAGTCGAAAAAATGAGGTTACAGTCTTTCTTGATGTCTTCTGAACCACAGCCTGGGCCTTCTTCAGCAAAATAAAAAGCAATTTGATTGATACTTTTTTTCAATTATCTGTGTAATTTTCTATATACCTAATTCATTAAATTAAAATTGTCATAATGTAAAGAAATATTGTAAATCATAAAACTGACAAATTTATATGGCCCATGAACCTATCTCAATTCAAACCATTTAAATAGTACTCGTTTTACGTTCAATTTGCAACCAAATTTTCATGAACATAACACCGTCATAAAACAAGACCCTACTTTACTCCACAAAATCATTTCAAAGTAAAATTATATACCACTATCAAACTACTGAACATGAAATAACCTTAAATAATGTAAAAGCTAGAATTTTAAAGGCAATATTCTGGCATACCTTTAGGACAGTTGGAATATATACAACTACAAAACTTTATAAACAAAAACATGAATCCCTATAAAGCACTGCTCTTTATGTAGAAAAGAGCTCTCCTCTCTCTTTATGTGATAGAACTTGATGTATCAATTAACCTCCCGAGTATTTTGTTTTTATTGTTGTCTGAGGATGGCCAAGCTGGCTGAAACATGCTGTAATGAATAATAAATACTGGCAATAAAAACTTTTAGTTGTGAATGACAGTTTATTTTAATACAGTTCATAATTTAATATCTGCTGACTCCAGAAAATCAATTCTTATTTTAAATTAAAATATTAATTACACTACTTCTTTGAGTATGCTGCCTGTAGTGGTTGCAAACTTGCTCCTCCACCCCACCACACTGCTTGTAGGGGGTAAATGTAGTTACCACTAAACTGTTAAAGGGTTCAAATTTTTAATATATGATATTAAAAAACTTTGCTTAAACATGGTTCTAAAATCCACGTATATCCACAACTTACTGCACTTGCTGGTTTGTTCTGTCTGTATTAAGCAATTGTTAAAATAGTAAAACTTAATTATACATTTCAGGCAGTTCATTGTGAATAATATTGTTACACATTAGTAATTATATTTTCCATTTAGTACAGATTTACACTACCTAAATTTGTTTGACATAATCTGAAAGTAAAGCACTGTGCAAACTTTGTAATCCTTAATATAAAAAAAAAAATGTCCATATACAATACGACGGTCATCTGAATAATACTAACATGACACTAGTAAAACTTTCATACACACCCCCCTAAAAAAAACCAAATGCATGATAGGAAATATATACACAGCCAGTAACTAATTTATGTAGTTCTACCAATGTTAAATTAACTTAGTGGACGATGAGAATGATCATACTCCAGTCTTAGGTTTCTTCATGAAACATGTTTGTACATTGTGGATTTATTGGGTATGAAACAAAACTCAGCTTGCCATCCACGCAACACATTCTGGGAAGCATGGCAATATGAGGAAACTTCAAAGTTTATAAAATTTCACACATTCTAACTACACTCCAAAGTAAACTCTAATTCTACCACATTTTCTTCATTCTTATAACTGCCTAATAACACAAGCAAACTGCAAAAACTGCAGAATGAAGGGTTAAACCTCACTTATGACAACCTGCCAATGACAAGAAACCTAACCAGAAAGCATATGCAACAAGGTGTAACACGAGGTTTTTACAGAACTGTATTGCTGTATTGATTGGCGATTTCTTACCAACATTTCACCAGAGATTACTGCATTTATCTGCTTGCTAGGGGAAGAGATATCATGAAATTTATTAAATCTACAAGTGCCCAAACCTTTATACAAAATGTCAGACTGAATGACCAAAATATAAACCAGGGGCTAGTACTACAACTCCATATATCTGAATGTTATTCCACATATAACTGAAACTAGCAAAGCATCTTTCTTTGACTACACTGCAGATAGAGGTAGTAAGCTCTTCCAAAAATGTAGGAAACATGGCCTTATATCCCACAACAAAATCTTCTATGACAAGCATCAAGTGTAAGGGTAATGGGCATTGATATCTAAGGAAGTTCTTAAATTACAAGAAGTGACAAGTTTGTTTGTGTGGATCTTTAAGATCCACACAAACTGCAATGACAAGTTATCCGCAAGTTTCTGTTCAACTAATGATACAGTATTTTGCCCTTTTCCCAGTTCATGAACTTTTACACTTTACTTTTGTAGTCCTTAGATAATGTAAAATACATACATTACACAGTGATGACCATGAATTTCTTTATTTATCATACTAGTTACACATATTGTTAAAACAAAGGGCAATTGGAGAAAGGGAATAATTTGTGGGTCTTCAATATAGTGCATAACCTCAAAACCCCTGTAGATCCAACGTTATTTTTTTTAATCTGTTGATAAAGTGTCTCTTTCTTATTGAGGATTTTGGTTATCAAATTAGGTAATGCTCACCTTTGTTCCAAGCTCAATAAAACTACCTACCTACCTCTGTGGAGCACAGTACTTCTTGGGAAGCTAACAGCTCCTCACCCAGTTAAGAAATCGTAGCAGTTTATGGATCCCAAAGGTTCACTGCAATGTTCACAAAGCCTGCCATTTTGTCCAGCTGAGCCAGATGAATCCAGTCTCATGCCATCCCATCCTACTTCTTTAACATCCATTTTAATATTATCTTAAATTCTATGCCCAGATCTTCCTAGCGGTCTCTGTCCTTCAAGTTTCCCAACCAAAACCTGTATGTACTTCTCGATTCCACACTATCCACATGCTCTGTCCACCTCTTGGTCACCTAAATAATATTTGGTGAAAAGCATAAATAATGAATCTCCCCATTATGCAGTTTTCTACAGTCTCCATTTACTTTCTCCCTCTTATACTCAAGTTCAATGAAACATGCATGCCAAAATTCCTACCTGTAGCATTATTATAAAGTGAAGTCTTTAATTATTCCAAATTTAAACTAATTCATAATAATCTACCTTAATGAACTGCAGCCAAGATCACAAAAATTAAGTGTTGTAGACAAAATTATGATGATGAGAATTATAATAACAAAGTTCGACACTGTACACACACAATTTCTTCTACACCTGTTGAACTGCAGATGGTACAGATGGGCACTTCAACATTAAGTGTTCAACAAAGCTGTTAACTGTTTTATAACACAGACATGGTATACATTTTAATCCTGTATACAATGATACAGAGTGCAAGCCTTTAAGCTAAATATGATGTAACTGATATCAATTACATCTTTCAATTTTCCATGTGAAATACAATAAGGAAGAAAAGAGCATACAATAATTGTTAGTCACATACACATACCTTCAGACATTAATGCACTCTACTTCTCTGTCAAACAAGCTACACAAACAAGAGCCTCAAAGTGAATACAACCTTCCACAGAAACTGCTTGTTAGTCATCTCCGTATCTTGCATATGGAAGAAATTGTGACATCAATTTCTAGACATGTTTTAAAATTGAATAAAATGAAACACAATAAATTTCTGGAGACAGCATTTTCTCTGTACAATTATAAGGGATTTATACACAGCCTGCCGATGTTTCATACCATGTACACAAATGTAGGTGTGCCAGGTATGTGACTCTGCTTATGCTTGGCTAGTGATGTGTCAAATGGGAAGCCCTTCCCACAGATATCACAAGTGTGCCTATTCTCACCTGTATGGAGACGCTCATGACGGCGAAAACTCGATCCATCTGCAAATGCCCTGTTACATACTTGGCAACTGAAAGGTTTTTCCCCTGTGTGTGTTCGACGATGAGTCAACAAATGTGATTTGGTGATGAACATTTTGTCACAGTTTTCACACTTGTATGGTCTTTCTCCACTATGAATCCTCTTGTGCGCAACGAAGGTTGAACTTGTTGAAAATGTTTTCTGACACACAGAACAACAATACGGTCTCTCACCAGTATGAATACGAACGTGTTTCTTCAATCCACATGAATCTACAAATGCATTACCACATTCATCACACTTGTATCGTTTGATTATTGTTCCATTGGGGCCATGAGTACGTTCATGCTTGACATATGCTGAACGGTCCGCAAAGCTACGTCTGCACAACCTGCACTGAAAAGGCCGTTCACCCGTATGTACTCTACGATGAGTAACAAGGTGAGAATTTGTTGCAAAAGCCTTGTTACAAACTTCACATTGATATGGCCGCTGTCCACGATGGTACCTCATATGGTTCATTAGTGTAGTGCTTGTAGGATAGTTCTTGAAACATATCTCACAAGTAAATGGCCTATCGATATCAACGTAATGCAATCTACGATTGTCTTTAATGCACAAATTCCCACAATCATTCATACACTTGCAATCAGTTACAATTTCACGACCTAACTGAACATTACCAAACTTCCCATTATTGCCAGTACCACTGACACAATGAGCTGACAAACCTTCAGTCTTTACAGAATCACCTACAATATGAATAGTCTCTGTTGAACAAGTACAAGGTCCATGGCTACATTGATGCTCTTGCTGAGGGTTTATGTCACTGTTACCAGCTGTACTGACAACAACAAAGTTGGTGTGTACCTTCCCATTTTCAACCTTAGCATCTGGAATATGATTACCACAGCCCATAGCAGTGCAGTTCCTTGTGTTCACAATTTTGTGACATGCAACACTAACAGTAAAGTCTGCAGCTAACCCCTGACCTGTGCTTTCATCTCGTGCTTGCGACATTCTCTCCTCATGACACATGTGAGTTATTTTTGACATAACACACTTTGTACAATGGTGTTGGTGGCAAGCTTTTAACTGCATCCGATTTATGGGCATACTGCTATCATTTGAGTGGTCCACCATATTAGCCTTCATATCAGCATGAAGGGGTAACAAGGGAACTGTTTGTGAATATTTTGAGACAGTATTTGTGGCAGCATCACGACGTGTGGAATTACCCTCAACTGGAGGAATGGTTGAAGGTGGGGCATTATGTTTGACTGTAGAATCTATGGTGTGCTTTTCGCTGAGATTCTGATGACTTGCAGAGTCTCTGCTTGTATTATTTTCACGCTCAGAAGTTGAAGATGTTGTTTCTGTGCTGGTTTCATTAGGATGAAGGGAACGAATTGGATCAAATAAGAAAATACCACTTGACCTCTGTTGGTTCAAGACATAGTTGAGGAAAGTATTTGAATCACAGATATCACCATTTGAAAGGCCACCAATCCCAGTGGGATTAGCATCCAGACGACATCCTCCTCCAGATTTCAGAGATCTGCAATAAAAGCACATTAAGTATATGGTACTGAAAACACAACATGTCAACCCTGTGCATAATCACTACACCATTAACATTTTTGAACTTAACTAATGAAGTAACTCCAGACAACAGAGATCTTCGTGAGAAGCTAATACAGTAAAACTGCTATATCTGGCACTAAATGGTAACTAATAACCAGAAAGTGACTAAGAAGCTTCCTACATTTTGATACTTAAACAACCAACAACAGTGATGTGAATATAATGATTAAAAGAGTGAAATATAATATAATTTTTTTTTTAGAATTTACACACACACACACACCATTTATACAACTAGTGAAAGTATGGCAGAGAAATCCAAAACACAAGAGGATATCAAGTGCCAAATTAAGAGCTTAGGACTACCCAAGAGGCTGCTAGGAACACTAAGATACATTTCAGGTATAACATCCTAACATTAAAAAAATTATTAAACTTGGCAAGCCTGACGTCCAAGAGGTGCTGGATAGTGTAACTTTTACTGTAGTCACTCAGCTAGTCAAGAATTTACTGCCTTTCATGCAACCAAACGTTCACTGCTGTGTTCTCAACACTCGAGCTTTTGTCACTACCCAAAGCCAATTGGATCCAGTCCATACCCTGTAACTTCATTTTGATAAAGCGCAGTTTAAAGTTATCTCAAGATCTATGCTGAGGGCTTCCAAAAGTGTCTCTTCTCATCTGTCCTTGCAACCAAATTTTGTATGTATTTGTCATCTGTCCCACGTGTGCTATGTAATGGCATGTTTTAAAGCAATGTTGAACAGAAGTGACAATAAAGGATCTCCCCATTTAGAACATTCTAAATAGCACTACAAAAAGTTTCCCTAGACAGACTTTACCAAATGTTTTGTTTAAACACAGTTTAATTGGTATAAAGAATTTAATAAGTATACTGAATGCAATGAGACTGCTGCACATTACTCATCTTGAACACAACCATAAGGCTTCTTGAAAAATGGATAACGCACAGACCCACTGCATTCCCATTACTTGTCACAGCACTTTAAAAATGCAGGAATATATGATAAGTAAGTTTCCATGCACTCAGAAATAAATACTGATATTCTTCTTCTTTTTCTTCTACTTACTTTCTTAGATTGCACTAGAGTCCGATGCAGACATTTGCCTCCTTAATGGACTTCTCCCAGTCAGCTCCATTACTTGACCTCTCTTTCCAGTTTTTAATATCCCATTCATTAATATCTGTTTGTACATAGTTCCACCAATTCATTCACTGCCCCTGCTCTGTACAATGTGTATATGTTCCAAGTCCCTATCCTCATCTCATTCCCCTTTTCTACAGCCTAGATCAGTTCCACAAAGTCTGACTGTTCTGAGGCCACAATTAGGATTCTTAACAGTTAGCTTTTTTATGGTGACAGGATGTCAGCCTGTCGCCCAATCCCAAACCCGGAGGGCCAGCCCAATCTATTTACAACCCCCACGGCAAAGGGGGTCCAGCTATAATCCAAAGCACCAGGTAGTACCAAATGCAGTTGCCTTTCATGGCCTGCATGGGCTGCAGTAGGACTATTCTTTTCCCCATTCACTACTTGCGGAAATCAACACTGATAATTCCCTATGCTTTTCATAACCATGGGAGGATGGCAAGATACACACATGGTCGACAGTGATGATATTCCTCGAATATTACTAGAGTCAGGTAACAGATACAATAAGAGGAGGGGCAGGAAAAGGAGGAGAGGAGAAGGGGGGGATGCTATGTCATGTGACCAAGTTGTCTAGAGAAAGTGAATACCAGCACCACTTTATCAGTCCATGCAAGCAACAGGATGAAAATCAATTTGCAATCTCGTGGACTTCAACACAGATGAAGAAGGATGACATCAATGAAGATGAATGCAAACCACTTTTCTCATGCCTTAAGGCCATGGACTTATGTGTGACCTAATCATATTTGCATGGCACCTCTGAAACCCCAGATCACATTTTTAAAAACTAGTGAGACCTACAAATGTACACTTCCAGTTTCTTGAGAAAACTGCCACACAAACATATGAAAATATCATATAACACACAATATGAAACCTTGTAAAATGAAATGAACAATCATATGGAATGAACCAGGCTACAAATATTCAGTGTATATGTTGGTTCAGCTAGATGACACTCAAGTAGGCACAGCAACAATTTGCATGACATGTATTATGCACCAAGCATGTAAGCAAAAGCAGCAGAAACAAAAATATTGAGCAAACAATATACACATGTGGTATCCTACCTATCTCCTTGAACAATCGGGCCATCATGTGTCAGGTATGTTGCAGACTGATGGTAATGCTGAGATCCTTGCTGAGCACTCTCACCCCCAGACATCTGTCCTGTGGTATAACAGTGCTGAAGCCAGGGAGGTAATTCTGGTATTGCAGAACACCCAGTTGTCCCTCTGTGGTGAAAACAAGGGGCTACTCGACTTACGGTTGTGGCTGTGTGCTGTGAGTTGTGCATATCTAGCAATGCTACTCTTGTAGATGTTGGCTCACTTAAAACTTCAGAATAACCTGATGAAGATTCTTGCGGTACTGCATCTAATATAGGCGAAACCTGGACAACATAAAACCATGCATTACTACTTACTTGCATACTACTTTAATTAACAACATTACAGCAGTCACTGCATAAGCTGTAAAGCATACACAACAGAGATCAGTGGCACAGACAAGGTGCCCACAAACACTGCAGCATAGGGAGGCTCCCAGAAATACAGGATACTAATATTTGTTGTGGGTTTTTTGGACTGGGTTCTGTTCTTATGATAGAAGACAGTAATCTCCACCCCTGTTATGAGATCTGGGAGTGACTTCACTATGAACTATAAGAGGGCCCCACTTACTGAATTGTGGGGAGGGAAGATGGAAGAACTGATTACCTCCACAGCTGACAAGACTGGTCCTAAACAGTATGCTTACAAACAAGGAGGAGGCAGCATGTCCATGTTCTGCCACTACATGTGAGCACCTACTGATTTTCAATGCTGGTGAACTCTTGTACTGTAACTCTGCATTAAAATGAATAAAATAAAATCTATTGTTCTAATATGAACATGAAACACAGTTTTATATTACAAATAAACTGTCTCTGATTCAATTTTAGGTGTTTTCTCATTCCTACACAGCATTTATGAAAACTGTTTTCAGTCTGTCTGTCTATCAAGCTGTACAGTGTTTTATATGTAGCATTCTGAACATACCTTCACAAAATTTAAGCTGGTAATTTTTATGAGAAATTGTCCAGCCATCTACATTTCAGTCGAACCAGGGTGGGATGGTGTGACATACAAGACCACCTACGTGTTGAACTATGCACACTTCTGCAACTACCTCCAATGCAAATAGACACACCAAAACAAATGATTTGCATAGTCCTATCCAGAATACCACACAAAAAAAAAAACACAAAGGTTTTGACTGTCTTCAGAATAAACAGAAAAGACATTTGCTTTACTCTTACCGCATGGTGTAGCTCTGGAGCTTCACTATTTACTGCTATTAGACACAGCCTGCTTGCAAAATTTAAAGTTACACAATTTTAGACCTGCAAAGTTTTCCAAAAACAATAATAAAAATAGTAAATAATACAATTTTTGAAAAACAAAAGAATTCTTCCTTACAGGAAAGAAAATGCTGCGAACCTGAGAGGGCACAGGAATACTGTTAAGCAAGGGTGCTCACACATTCACACACAATGCCGTGTTGCAGCTGGCATTGTAAGGGCACTTGTTTTATTGGGACTGCTACTGTTCTGTTTTAAGCGTTATTTTGACCCACTAATTGTCCATAACCATGACTCAAAAGCAACTTAGCAACTATGTGTAGGACCAGATCACAACTGACAGACAGCAGATTTAGAGCTCAAACTGAAAGTAATACAGACATCTGAGAATACTGCAACCTACTTCAATGGTTTAAATGCAATCTTGAAGGCATCTGAATGCACAAATGATCTTGTTTGATGTTCAACATAACAAAATAAATAGGTGTGTGTCTGTATACACACTATAAGTATTCTCCACAGTCTAGCAACAATGTTATAACTGAGAACTACCAACTGTAAATGTGTTGTTACGATACAAAGAAAACTGAGTGTGTGTTCAATAATTTCAATTACAGGCATTTTTATCAGTGTCTCACTTGCAATCATCATTTTTCACCATTTATAACAGAGCACCAAAAGTTAGCATTCAAGAACTGACAACCTAATAACAGAGTGCATACATCACAAATGTCACACCCTGCACATAATTCACAATTTGTTAAATATATTAAGAACCACGATGAAATATGTGCCAAAATGTAAGACAAGTTTTAACATACATTTTTCTGTACTACTGATGTACTGTTTCCAAGATAATTACCATAAAAATATTAAAGATGATTCCAGCATACAAATGTGGAGCACATTTACTTGTACTGCACTGTACACTTTAAATGCCTCATTTTATTCATTCTGGCCTCTCTAAAACTAAAACATAAACATAAACATCTCCTCAATATCTATGGATGGCACAAGGCACTTATAACAGAAATACAGCAGAACTTAGATAAGATCAAAACAGAAGTTTCCTAAGAACGCGATACAGTGTGGGACACATCCACGAGTTTGGGCAAGACAAATTCATTCCTTTGGGTACTTTATATTTCAAATTATAATCTGACAATATGTACCGTGTTAGTAGATGTTTCTGTGGCACAAGTGTCCTCGTTACTTTCAAGCTTAACACTAACAAAACATTCAGGTAACATCTGAGTCAAAGGATCAAAGGTGGAATCCTCATCTTCCCCCCCATGGGCACCTCCACTGGTCACTGACGTGGTGGTGGTGGTGGATGTGGTGGTAGGTATGGTGGTGGTAGAAGTGATGGGAGCAGCACCGATTTCTGATGATGTTGGTGTGCCACTGCAAGATTCCATGTTCTTGCATCATTGCACTGTCTTTGATTCCACCCTGCAAAGGTAAAACTGATGATAAGCATGAACTACAAACTATGAATCAATATATACTATTTACTAACATGTGTTACAATTAAAAATAAATAACTACATACAAATCACACAACAGAAAATCCCCTGTCTATCAAGGTTATTTCCATGTGACTTAGCTGAACAGATGTAACAAATATTACTGTGATAAAATACATGAATGTTTTGACACAGCAATTATTTTTTGCTTACCATTTCCCTGCCAGTTAGCTGATCATGCCAACAAGACATGTCTTCTACTGCATAACATGCACACAAGCATTAACACATCAAAATAAGCAAAATACATGATCAACATTTTAAGCCTGCCTTTGGAATAGAGGTTCCTGTTGATTGTGTTACAAAATTTTACAAAATATGTAACAGTTCTTGCATATTCTCCAGCATCAGGATTGCTCCTATAGTAAGATGGCGTTTTTCTGAGCAATAAATTGTAAACAATGCAGAATCTATTCTAAACAGAAACAGAGATAAGGGTAAAGAACCCTTATAATCAAATTAATGAAGATTCTAAAGCATTTCATGCCTCAAACAGTTCTACACCTGAAATGAGTAGAAATTTTCTGGACAACAAAACAAAATGTCACCTGAACATTAAAAGTAAATAAGGGATGATCAGAAAGTCACAGGACTAAACTGTCCCTCTCCCCATCAATCATGTCACATTTTTCAGTGCTATGCAAAGGTGCTGTCAATTGCTGACATTATATGCTGTCAGTGATAGAGAAATGAATAAGTACAGAACTTATGTATATCCAACCTGTTTTGGATTCATAGAATGCATATAAATTTAATTCAATTCAATTCAACTTCTGCAGAATGAAAATGACAGGGAAAAGCAGAAGTACTCAGTGAAAAACCTTTCCCAGTGCCACTTTGTCTGCCAAAAACCCCTCATGGACTGACCTGGGATTTAACCTGGGCCTCTGTATTGAGGCTGGTGACTGAGTCATGACACAGGCAGATACTGACTGACTGGTTTAAGTCAATGAAACTTTATCAACTCCATGATTTATAGAAAATGCTAATTGTGAAATGTTACCTGGAAAGGTTACAAACAGAATTATCCGTGACCCATTTTGAGATATTTCAGCTTTTGCCTTCAGGGAGCCACAAAAACCAAAAAACCAGTTTATGCACCTAGCTCCTCAGTTGATATTTCAACCAAGTATCTTCAAAATACAAAGCACAAATGCTGACCAATATATCACAGTGTCACTATGTACTGCATACACACTGTGTTCAGTAGAAATGTGCAAGTCTGTCTGCAGTACACACACAGTTAACAATGACTTGTACACATCACAATTTTCATACTAGGGCATCAGACCCTGTGATGAAGAAGGACCAACCCACCAAAATGATTAACTGAACTTTGCTATAGTTTACTGGTTTGAATGCATTTATTTGTCATGAGAGCTTCAAATGTTACACAAAAAGAAAAAAGATACACAGTAACATTCTTTGCATACCCAGGTAAGATTGGCCTATATACTTATCCTTTACAATCGTACTGTTGCACCCTAAAAGACTGATTTTAGCAGTTCACATATGAAGGTTGAAGTTATGCTCTTCTACCTACACCTTCCATGAACAAGTCAACAGTAAAGGTTATATAATGCCAATGACAAACTGTAGAATGGTTACAAATGGCAAGCCAGAATGGCTGTTGGGTGATACAATAATGACATACTAGAAAATCCCTTGACAAAAAACAAAAGATACAAAATAAAAAAGCATGTTAACATGGGTGCCAATTGTTTTACACATATAAAACATGCAGTGTGCTGTCCTAAATGCTTAATGTCATATAAATATATCTGATCTTATGCAGCCTCCATGTAGTATTCTCAGTTTTGACAACGTTTGACTCGTACATGTTCACCAGTTTTCCAGAGGAAGCTACAGACTAGATCCTCAGGGTAGTAGTAAGTACATAAAATATGTGCTGAGGTTATATTACAAAAGGTAGAAGAACTCAACTAAGGGGCATGATACTGGCTGATAAGGGTCGCAAAATGGGCAAAATGTGACACAGCACTCCAGAAAACAGGAAAACCAGAAACATAGGGCATTAGTCAATATGTCATGTAATTAGTTTAATTAATTGGGGTGGGTTGTAATTTCATTGTCTGCCACAATTCCATGGCCTAATTCATGAAGAAGAGTCCTCACTGAGGCACTAACAGTCATGCACCCCTATAAATTGGACATAACAGAAAAGTTAGCGACATGATAAATCTTTCAGCATAAAGAATAAAACTCCCCAACTAAGAGAAGATACATTTTGCACCACTACAATCATTCGTGACCGTGATATGTTTGGAAGTTCCATAGTACCAAACGGATGCAAGTCGTGCTGTGTTCTATTAAATTTTGACAAATGACAAGAATACAGTTCCAGATTCTAAAGTTCAATACAGTTCACGCGTGGAGAACATGTCTTATTGACTCAACCTAACCTTACTAACACAAATTCAAGTTTTGCACTAACCATCTACAACACACACGACAGTAGTGGTATTTCCGAACTGACATACGACCACGGAATTACATCAAAAGAGTGCTGCCTTACTCAGTATAGATCGTAATAATAATAAAATACCCTAACGCTGAGTAGTGGGACAAACTCATGCTCAACAATAATGAACGATGAGGTCTTCCATTTCAAGTATACCATTACTTCTGAAAGTATTAAAAAATTATAGTTGAACTGCGAGATTTGAGTTATAGATATTTATTTATACCTATCGTTAATTTGTCACCACATCCCCAAACCACACGATATATCCACTATCCCGAGAAACTCTGATTTCGAAATTGTTTCTCTATATTTCCACCACACTGTATATTGATCCAAGCTAAACTCTGGTAGTCAATTGCGTTACTAATTTACTGTTTCATGCAGATTGTTGTTGACTCTTCGCAAGAACATATTACGTGCATCGACTTATTCCAAATATCATTACCTCCAATTAAGTATCCATACAACTAGAATTTATAATATAGCCGTGCACGAAATTGAATTCGTTTCTTCATCCAGTACAGTTGTAGGCTGTCACTCGTAAAGAATGACAGATACGTGTATGCTTAGTTAGAGTAGTGGAATATTAAATTCCAGTAATACGAAGAAACAATAAAGCAATAGTGTACCAAGCCTCATCCTTATTGTATATAAAAACTGAAGTGATGAATTGCACGATTTAGTTAAGCATTATGTGGGCCGGGTAGCTCAGTCGGAATAGCGACTGACTACGGGCTGGACTTTTCGCGATCGAATCCCGGTGAAGACGAGATTTTCCGCCCGTTCAGACTGGCCCTGGGGCCTACCCAACCTTCTGTACAGTGGGTACCAGGTCTTTCCAGGGGGTAGAGGCGGCCGGGGCGTGGGGCTGACCCCCCACCCCCATGTAAGTGCCGAAGGTCCTAGAAAAGAGTGGAGCTATACCTCTACACACCCTAAGGGCCTGTATGGCCTATGAAACGGTTGAAAACCTACCTAGTTAAGCATTGAAGAACATTAATCCCTGATTTGTACGGTCTTGCCATGTTAGTCAGGGTGCGAGCGTCTGCTGCGTTAGCCGCGACGGCAAGAAACTACAACCCCTGAAGCAGATACCTAATCCATAAGTATGCTTGCTGAAATTCTAGGCATTTTTCTTCCTACTGTCTTTCATTCAAGTAAATAATGCACCTGTTTTGATGGAATTTTCCAAGATAGAAAACTTTACAAATCATCCACGCAGCCTTACAATTAGTTTCGGTGTTTCTGTAAATCGAGTTTTGCCAACAATGTCAAAATAAAAAGTAAACGTGTTGACAGTTAACACGGCTAAGGTTATATAAAAGTCAATAGCAGTTTTATGTATCACGTACAATGTTTTCTAGGATCAAAGCATTGAAGATTGTTCAAAAATTGTTTCTAAAATAGCTTTTGATATTCCAGACTTAACGATGGCTTTCTAAAGACCTGCATGGCATGGATTCATACAAGTAGAAGTAGTTCACGGAACGTAAAGCCTAGATGGTCTGTGTTCAAGGTCAATTGTATCTGTGCTGCGTTATCGCTTCATCGATTCTCAGTTGCAGTTTATTGTTTTTTATGTTTTGACTTGGCCTTCATTACGAACACCCTGTTCGTCAGAATTACCATTAAAACTCAAGAATAGAGAATTATAATCCGCTTTACGCAAATGGTGATTTGTGATTAAGTTATTTTATCATAGTCAAAAATGCAGAAGATTCGTTCAGTTTGGAGGTTACTGTCATGTGGGATGGGACACGCCGTAATTTCGTAGGTGAAGCTTAATCCAGCTCAGGCTTATTGAACTCACATCTCTCATTTCAATATCGGTCCTTTGCCAGCCTTCATTAACCCAATACCTGTACCAAATGACCTTGGTCGCAGTGTGGCTATTCTGTGCGGTAACTTTGATCAGTCTGGAAACATTGCAGGGATATTAATTTCCCCCCTGATGGTGTTGGTTGTTTCGTATCCTGTGAGATGTTTTGCCGCCAAAAATATATATGCAGTTCTGGTTTGCACATCGTTTCATACGTTGATTTGTACGTAAGAGTACTGGAGCCAGTTCGAAGGCGATTGCTAGCAGTTGGTATTATTACTTGGAGAGATCGGTATTATTGGAAGTTTAAATTATTCTGTTAAGAAATCGTATTCGTTTGTAATAGATATTATTCTTTGCTTACATTTGTTCTAATGACCATTATATACATTTCAGGATTTTAAGAATAATGGCAAAAGTGCAGTTGTGTAACGTGGTTGTACTGGACAACCCGGCACCATTTTTCAATCCTTTCCAGTTTGAATTGACTTTCGAATGTATAGAGGAACTGAAGGAAGGTATGTATTTCTGACATATTACCCGCGGTCCTTTGAATTTAAAACCATTTTACCATATAAGCATTTTATTTAATACCGCAGAAATTGACTTCCTAGTTCCTTTTCCCAGTATACAAAAGCAGATATATTCGAAAGCCACCAAGACAAAAATAACATAACCTACTCTAATACAAGGGCTTCTTACATTGAATGTTCAGTGGAAAGAAGAAATGACTTATTTTAAAAAATGGTGATTTACGTCAGCGCAAATACAAAGAAGGTTACTTCTCATAGATGAAGCCTGCATGAAAACTTCAGAATACAATTGGTAAATAGGTTTACCTTTTTTACTAGACCTTTGCTAAGAAGTGTGTGTTCTTCTTTTAGATTTAGAATGGAAGATGATCTATGTAGGTTCTGCAGAAAGTGAGGAACATGATCAGATATTGGATACGATATGTGTTGGTCCAATTCCTGAAGGGAAGCACATGTTTGTCTTCCAGGTATGATGAAGATGGTGGTGAAGTATTCCTGGCTGTATTCACATCTCATAACTTCTAAAATTACCATATTGCATTATGAAACATTAGTTTCTCCTACTATAGTAGTACATAATAAAATGAAAAGGGTCCTCCTCTTATATCTAACATATTAAAATGTAATTTAAAGATTAATTATGCTATGTTCTGATGTCTTGAATTAAACTGGCAAACAGTATGCAAGTCACATGAATCCTTGCAGCATTGGAATAGCAAACATACATGGAAACTGCTAAGTGCCACATGTGTTCTAGCAAGATGGTAGCATTTATGCTATCTGTTTATGGCTACACAGATATGTAAAACTTAAAAAAATGGGGACAGCCATGTCTGGTCAGGGAATGGAAGTCACAGGGTTTAACAGTCATTCTTACATATTCTGTTGAAATATTATATGCTAAATGAAGACACTGATTGCAGGCAGACCCACCAGATGTACAGAAAATTCCTGTAGCTGATGCACTTGGTGTGACAGTAGTGCTGCTCACATGTTCCTACAGACAGCAAGAGTTTGTGCGGGTTGGATATTTTATCAACAATGAATACACAGAGCCAGAGCTGAGGGAAAATCCTCCAGCACAACCACAGTTCGATAAGGTCAGTATTAGATGTATGTTTTGACATACAAGATACAAATGATGGCTCACGGACATATTATTTGAAAGGTTCGTTTTTTTTGGAAAGTAGAGATGCAGCATACTAGGCCAGATTGCTGTTAAGTTTGACAAAACCAGAAACTATAATTTTCCACTTACAAGTTTGTGGGTATGAGGTATCTTTATGTTGTAGAGCACGTTTGAAACATGATGGCACACACGCAGAAACCAGATTTGGTCTTTCAGCGAAATGGATAAGTCCATTTAAGTTGGTGGTGGTGGGGGGGGGGTCCAGTCGACTACTGGCAGCCGAGGTGTACACATCAGCAGAAGTAATGGTAGTAATGCTGGATGCACCATGTTCTGAGGTAGAGTGCAAGACTACTGGCTACCCACTCCACTCACGTTTCCCCTTTACTTGCCCTACCATGCGTCACCTTGTGCATCAGATTTCAACTGAGCTCTACCACAGTACAGGCTACTGCAACTAAACTGTAATGTCAATCTTACTGTCTGAGAGCAGTTCCAAATGTTCTAGTGCAAAATTAAATGTTCAGCTTTACTTTGATTCTTGTCATTTTAATTAACAGCAACACTCTTACCAGCTATAAATGCTGCAAAATCAAAATGCACATATGTTATTTAAAAGTAACAAAATTAGAAGACAGAATATAACATACTGCACACAAACATGAGGTAATAAATTCCTAAGGTCAGGTGTGGAAGGCACGTGATGATGATCCTATGTGGGAAAATTATGAAGGTGAGAACAGGGTAGGGTTGAAATGAGTGATGCTATTTTCCAGGTTTTTCGCAATATTTTGGCTTCAGAACCTCGAGTAACCAGGTTCAAAATTAACTGGGATGATACAGACACAATGCATCAGTCAAAAGAAGACACTACATACAAAATGGAAGAAAAGGTTTCTTCTGATGGTGCTGTGGGCTTCAGTGAAAATAGCAGTCAAAGTGTAATGGAGGTGATGTAAATGTGTTAGAAAAGGACTTGTGTTTTTTCATTTGTTTTTGTAATTGCCTGATTGTTATTACAAATGACTGCACTTTGATGGACATTATAGGGTACTCCATGAACATATTCTTGAAACCTAGTCACAGTACTGTTGAATGAGTATTTTACAGAGCACCTAAGTGACAGTGGTTGGAAATTCCCTTGAACTGTTGGTATTAAAAGAATTCAGAAGGTTGAACCTGTTGACTGTGGTGATGCTGCTTTGTGCTTGGAAGCTATATTAAAAAAAAAAATGGTAAACCTGAGACATGAAAAGTGGTCTGTTGAAGTCCCAAGAGTATCACAGTGCAAAAGCGAGAAGTAACTAACAGAAGCTGCAATGAATAATGATGTCATTCTAGCAGATATAACAAATTCTCGGAAAATGGTGGAGTCTCGTACTGCAGAATTATATTATTAAAAATTATTTCCTGAAAGTTTCCAATATTGAAGTTCTCCAGTTCTTTAACATTTCAGAAAAATATGATTAAGGTTGAAGTTGAACTTCATAAAAAGGAAGAGACACATTAGTAATGCTCAATACTTGTTCATTGGCACTATCCATCTGATGTTGCACATTTAAACACCACTTAGGTGATCAGAACTTGGAAGTTGTGTAAAGTAACCAGTCTTCTTATCCATTGGTTGTGTGAATGTAGTAATGGTAATTCTGAGTGATTGTTAATTAGTTGGAGATTTTTGTTATAATAGTGTTTAGGAGTCTGTTAGTACAAAATTTTCTGTTAATTTAAAGGCCAAGGCTTCCTGCATTGACAGTAATAGCACCTAAGATACAAAAAAATAGATTTCTGAAGTTACATAACTATCAGTATCTTGCTATTAGCTGGAGAAGTGTGCTGCTTTAAAACTGCAATAATTTTGGCTTTATGTTGTAATATGTATGTGGTATTATTAAAACTGCCTTCTGTGAAGGTACATCGAATATATGTATCAGGGTTTAGAAGACCTACCTGTATCAGTGTATGTAATGACAGGTTGTTAAAATGTCTCATGTATGTGTTCTCACTTTTTTTTGGAACATTTTATAGAGCCTTACAATATCTTAAACCAATATGTATGGCACATGGATTGCATAACACATTAGAACTGTTCTGAAAAAAAGCATAACCTAAACAGCCTTACAAAGAGTACATGTATTGTCTGAAAAACATTAGGAAAACTGTTCTGAAGGAATGTAAAATTGAAACATATGTGGATGTGCACATTGTATAAAAGATTTACCTTCTACAATGATTTACAGCACTTGAAACATGAAGACTGAGATTTAACAAATTTTCAGATATTTTGTGTCATCAACTGAAATTTGAATTATCATATTGTATCTGTGAAATTTAAATGGAGCACTTATATATACTTAAAAATAAGTGGTATTAAGTTTAATTGGTAGAGTATTCAGTAGTAGTTTTAATATACGAAAGTTAAAAATCGTTTAGTGGTTTTCATATGGACTATACAATGCTCCTTTCAGGCAGGAGCTAGTTTATTACCAGGTTAGGTATAACTCTTCATTTAAAGGAATATTTGTGACACACGAAATGATGCATAATAGTGGTAATTTTGTTAAAAAAAAAAAACACTGATCCTGCTGTACGTGTTAGTCATTATTCTACATTTTTCAAATGTTCAATACACATATCATTCTTGATGTTCAGAATTTTCACCTTTCGTTTCACCCACTTTAATGTTATCTCCACCATTCCTGACTGGTTGCGACAAATTGGGATGAGATCACATGGCTGGCTAGTGTTCTCCTGCTATTGTGCAGATCCTTCTGAGCTCTTTCATTAAGCAAGGATGACTACTTTTGAGCTTTGAGAATGACATTCTCCTTGAATTGTTTAATATATTTTATGCTTCCAAATAGCATTTTTTAACTAAAAATTGTATTTTTTGAGGTCTCTTATTTTCATTACCGATATGCACATTATGGTTTTATCGATCCCAACTGATCGTGAACACAAAGAATCTACGGGTATAATGAAATGCACAGTGACACAAAACATGTTTGGTAAGTGTATACTGCATATCAAAGCACACCTTTCTATGAAGTAAGGTACGTTCAAATGAAGACAGAAAGCAAATTAAATTCTTGGCAGATGCAGGCTCATGTTTTGCTGAGCTGATATGCTCAGGGACACAATGAAATGCACTCTACAATTTTGATACATCTAGTACCCTGTTTATGAAGTGGATTTTCTATGGATGTAGAGATACAGATGGAGGAAAAAATACATTTGTGGTATTTGGGGTACTATTTGTCATACATGAAGAATACTTTGGACAATGAGTTGCAACCTTAATACTTTAAGGACCAAAGGGATACAGCCCAATGCTGGTTACTATTTTTGTTTTCAGTCACTGTAAATTTCACATAGTGGGAAACAGTAAGTTATTCTGACAACATTTAATATCACCGATTACGAACACAATTTTGTGTTCAAAATGTCTGACACGTCTCTGTACCTTATCACAACATTCTCATCTCCAAAATTTCATCTGACAGTGTTTGATCTTTTAGCAAAACCAGAATTCTTAAACTTGTGTAAGTAAATTATACAATAACAAAAAACTGTGAAGCCAATGTAATCATTTGATTAACTTTACCACAATTTCAAATGCATTTAAGCAGACTGGATAATCTGATTATCCCATTACTGCTGTACACCTTCAATCTTACAATTGCTGATGTCCAGGCACATACTACCCTTTTCATGTGTAATGTAACTCATATCCATTAATACAACAAAGAGAAACTGGCATATTTTAAACTACAGTGCTTATGAAACACAAGAATGCAGTTTATCAATGTCAGCTGCATAATTTGTCAATGGAATAAAACTGGGTACGGTGTATTACTTTTCCTCAGTAATTCTGAAGGCTCTCCTAACTGAAGAGTTCAATTAAATATAGGAATTCACATGTGTCATATGTATTTTAAGCATACTTATTTACAATAGTATGTAGCCAGCTTATTACAGAAATCTTGGAACAAGCATATAAACATCCCTTGTCACTTCCAATACAGTATTAATGATGATGGAAATTTTAGTGCAGTGGCTGAATGAAGAAATTTCACCCACATCAAATGCTGGATACAAATTTAAGTTCATTTGTTGTTATCCTCATAACTTGGGTGACATTTCTTCAAAATAACCCAAAGAACAGACTGTCCTCATAATGTTCACTTGTATTATTTTTCTCTGTGGAATTTATACACAGACATAACAAACTTTACAATATCAAACATAACTTCTTTCACTTTGCTTAATTACAAACAATGAACAAAGCTTTGGCAATTATTCTGTGAATCAACTTATCAGAACCCCTTCAAATTTTTTATAACCCACAGTAAAACAGTTATGAATGTACAGCATTTCAAAATTTGTTTTCATTCTGCTGTTAACATGAAATAACATATATAGCCTCTGATCATCTTTGTAACTACCATCAAGCATACTATACACATTCTTTTTGTTTTTTCTTTTGTTTTTTTGTAAAAGTATGAAATGACTTTAATGTGTTCCCCACTACAGCACAATTAAATAAAGAATTCATCAAATATGAATTTCTCATCGTGTCTTTCATACTGACACCAGCAATGATAGCAGCTGCTTCAGTGATTGCCTTTTCATGCCCTATTCAAAGATCACTTGCTACAAGTTTAGATTTAAAACTAAAAGATTAATTAAAAAATTAACACTGTCTTGTGTATAGTACAGGTCTGTGCAATACATAGTTTATCACCATATTAAAAGTTTAAAAAGCATTGCCTCTTCCCAGTTTAATAAAATAGAAGCAAGGCCACCTCTTTCAACTTGTTCATGGACTCCACACTGATAAACAATTATGTGATTACCGATTCTTCAGAGATTACAAATATTGACAATACCCTGCTTGTACACAGAGAACATATTCTCTGTCAATCATGGTTCTTGAGTCAAATCATTTATTGTTCTCACACAATATTTGCAGTTGTTTGCAGTTTCATATTCAGTTCATGACACTCACAGCTAACAGACATCCACCACAAATATTCAGAACTTACATAAATTAAATAAGGTGTTTGTCATATCAGTATTTTCAGCACTTGTTCTTGCAGTTCACTATACATAATTCAACTCATTTTCTAAGGTTCATAACAGTGGACATAATATGTGCTTGTAAGCCACATGCTTCCATTTCATCACAGCTGCAATCCAAGACATGAGAAAACGATCTCATTTCCCAATAAACTTGAAACCTTACAGTATATATTACTGCACAATACACAGACACCAAAGGATCCAGTAACAGAAATTCTTGTTTACTATGGATGAATCCCATAAGGATATCTGCTCTGATGCTAACTTTACAGATGGCAGACAGGAGTGCTTTACGAAGCGAAAGTAAAGCGATCCCATTATAGGCCCGGTGTGGCCCAGAGGGTGGGTAGAGGTATAGCTCTACTCTTCCATGACCGCGGGGGGTTAGTGGTCAGCAGTATGCCCTGGCTGCACTTTACCCCCAGGAAAGACCCAGTACCCACTTTACAGGAGGCTGGGTGGGCCCCAGGGCCGGTCTGGACAGGCGGAAAATCTCGTCCCCAACAGGATTTGATCCCGGACCATCCAGCCTGTAGTCAGTTGCTATACCAACTGAGCTACCCGGCCCACGCATTATGTAGTACCAAGAAACAATCTGATGAACTGAGTAACACCAGTAGTAGGAGTGGCAGCAGCAG
>Ga0131853_10001409_pt1 | contig 43073 bp, 33 predicted proteins | sample TergutLab28metaG_FD_92764 | JGI IMG/M metagenome (GOLD analysis project Ga0131853, IMG submission 92764) | Labiotermes labralis P1 segment gut microbial communities from Petit-Saut dam, French Guiana - Lab288 P1 (version 2) (version 2) | ecosystem: Host-associated > Arthropoda: Insects >...
TGAAAACTGGATAGACAGCTCAAAAGCAGAGATGAATGGGAGAAGTGCATTAAGGAGGTGAGGGCCGGGCACTGGACTGTAGTGCCATCGAAGAAGAAGAAGAAGAAGAAGAAAAGATGATGATAATTAGTGGTGGTGGTGGTGATGATGATGATGATGATAATGATAATGATAATAATAATAATAATAAGAAGAAGAAGAAGAAGAAGAAGAAGAAGAAACTTCAACTAAAGCCTGGCTGTCTACCACAAGCTTTATGTGAAGGGTCGGGTATCAAAGTCAAAACTGCTTAGCGTCCTGCACGGCAACCAAAAGATCATTAAATACAAATGCTGTATCCGGGAAATGTAAATACAGACTGCAAGATTGTCACGAATAATATATTTTAAATCATTTCCTAATTTGACTTAATGACTACAGCATGCGATGACAATTCTCCATGAAATATGTCTTCAGGGACAAACAAGAGAAACTTACTATGATAACTGTGAATTTCACTGATGACGTAACATTTAGTGGTTCACGGTTTATTGAACAAGCGTTGCTGTTTATTCAGTCATTGGCATTGAAAAGGTGAAGGTAAGATACAGAGAATTTGCCGGCGATTGGTTGAATTTTTGGGCGGATAATCACACTCTGTTGTACTCACCGGTGTTAGTAGCAATGAACCTGGTTAGTTGCTTTCTGCGCCGCGAGGAGGCAACATAGAGTAAAGGAGAGAAGTTCTCGGGTCAGCCAGTCGTCAGAAAACTTCGGCTAGCGCCAACCCGACATCTCTATTTGCTGTGCAACACGAATGCGTGCGCGAGCGTGTTGTTTACTTTGGTGGTGGTCTGTAATTATTAAACGAGAAGTTTAGGCTTATATTGTGGATTTTTTAACCGGCAATAGTTGTTATTAATGGGAAAACCAAATACAAAGTAATTCATTTTATTGTCAACAACTTCAGAAGAATTCTCCGGAGTCATAATATCTGCAAAGTGCATCGGTTACGTCTGAAGATTTGGGCTTATTAACTACAGTGCATTTTATATTTTAATTTCATCAAAGTTTCTTTTTAAGACACATTAACCTCTTAAGATATATGTTTGGGTTCAGATTATATAAGTGAACGTTGAAACGTGAATAATTTCTTAACTGTTTAATTTACTTGAGTCTTAACTGAAATTATTTACTTCCTTAACATCTAACCATTAATATAAAATTAGCATATATGTTTGGCTTAAGAAACTACAAAATCATTAGACATTCTTCAAACTGCTGTTACATAGAATCGGTCACGCCAAACGAATTAAATACAAGTTAAACAGTTAGTTTCGTGATCAAGGTTATTTGTACCATCAAGCAGCTCAAACAACAGGCATTATTTTATTTATTCTCTTAACAAAATAGTTACACAACACCTCGTTAGCTTCGCGTTCTCGAAATTGCATGTCAGGCGGATGACACAGTACAATAAAAGAGAAAAGTGAAGGCTGTAACCAAATCAAATCGTACAACAGTACAATTCGCGGATCGAAGGTTCTGCAAGGTGACAATCAGATCTGCAGTCATGATGATCACAGGTGAGTGGGATGACAGGAAGTGAGAAGGCTTTTATATTTTGCAGGTTTTCGTTTGTGTATCAAAAAATTCAGAAATTCCATAAACAGGCTGGTCGGACTGACACTTGCGAGGTGTGTGTGTGTATGTGTGTGTATGTATGTATGAATGTATGTATGTATGTGTGTGTGTATGTATGTATGAATGTATGTATGTATGTGTGTGTGTGTATGTATGAATGTATGCATGTATGTATGTAGTTGGTACGTATGCATGTATGTATGTATGCATTTATGTATGTCTGTATATTTTGTATGTACGTACGTATGTATGTATGTATGTTTGTTTGTTTGTATGTAGGCATGTATGTATTTACGTACGTATGCATGTATGTATGCACGTACGTATGCATGTATGTATGTATGTATATATTATGTACGTACGTACGTACGTATGCATGTATGTATGTGCGTATGTATGTATGTATGTATGTACGTATGCATGTATGTATGTATGTATGTATGTATGTATGTATGTAAGTATGTATGTATGTGTGTGTATGTATGTATGTATGTATGTACGTATGCATGTATGTATGTTACATATATGTACGTATGTATGTATGTACGTATGCATGTACGTATGTGTGTATATATGTACATACGTATGTATGTATGTACGTACGTATGTATGTATGTATGTATGTATGTGTGTATGTACGTATGCATGTACGTATGTGTGTATATATGTACGTACGTATGTATGTATGTATGTATGTACGTATGTATGTATTTTTGTGTGTATGTATGTATGAATGTATGTATGAATGTACGTAAGTATGTATGTATTTTTGTGTGTATGTATGTATGTACATATTTTTTATTATTTATTTTATTGAATGTTCCATTACATATGTAATACTATATGCTTTCCTCCTATTCTAGTTACAATATTTTGTTACCATCATTTGTCTTGGTTGTTACATACTGTGTTGTTGCTTTGCCACACTCCTTGATGTGACAGTTTAGTGCAAGTTGTCAAAAGAAATTTGGTTGGTGAATCTGATAAACGCGTTTTAATGTTTAGTTATGAGTGTGTGTTTGCTTGTTGGCCAGCCTTCTGATTTTGAAATTGTCGACTTTAGTGTGTCTCTTTGTGTCTTTAGTAGGTCATTCGTACAGCAGATGATCTGTAGTTTGGTCTGTTTCGCCACATGGGCACGTTGGTGTGTTGGAAATTTTAAAACGGTACAGATATGCATTTACGTTACCATGTCCCGTGACCGTGGTTGTGAAGTTGTGGGTGGTCGTTGTTTTCATTTTCAGTCTTTCGGCAACTATCGGAAAGTAGTCTTTTGTGATTTTACCCTTGGTAGATCGGTTGCAGTCTCTTTGCCACTTGTCTACACTTCTGTCTTCGAGTTCACGTTTCACTACACTTTTGGGGACCCTGTTGTAGCATTCTGCGATGTCCAGGTTCGTTGCTGCTCCCTTTGCTAGGGTGTCGGCAAGTTCATTTTCTAGGATCCCGACGTGTGCTTTGACCCAGCAGAACTGGATTTTCCATTCGGTCTGTTCCAACTCTGTCGATTTCCGTCTTATTTTTTTTATGAGGTGTGTGTGTGTGTGTGTGTGTGTATGTGTGTGTGTTGTTGTTTTGGAGAGAGTCAAGAGTCTTTTGGCATGTATGTATGTGTGTATATATGTGTGTGTATGCATGTATGCACGTACGTATATATGGAAGTATATATATGTACATATGTATGTATGTATATATAAGTATGAACGTACGTATGATTATATGTATGTACGTGTGTATGTATGTATATATATGATTTTGTATATATAGCGAGCCAGGTTGAAATAGTCCGTGCAGTGACCAGGCTAGGGGTTCTAGCGTCGAGGTATTTGTAGCTCGATTACCGACAGGGGCAAAGATATTTGTTCTCTCTGCAACATGCGAACCGATTGTAAGGCCAACATAGCCCGCTGTTCAGTGAATGCTGCAGGCATGATGACTAATCTAGTGCCGAAGTTGAGAATGATCGCAGCTACATGCCTTCATGGTTTGAAGACGGACAAGCTTACTTTTACTGTGTTCTTATTCTTTCGTCATTATTATCACCACCACCACCACCACCATTATCATCATTGTCGTCGTACATTTAAAGCTAACTGTCCGATAACCTCGCGGCCTGGCGGATGAAGTTAACAGTTTACCTCAGTATAGCGCCTAATTTAAGAATGAGGCAAGTTTTGCCTCCATTACCTCCGAAGACTGCAATGATCATAGACAAAGATAATATCAAATGAAACTACATACACATCTTCGTACGAAACATGTATACAGTCTATACACATCACAACGTGCACAGGTGAGAATTTTGATGTTATGTACATATCCGGTCCTTTACCTAAATGGGAAAATTATGCACTGCGTCATACAGCAGCTAACGTAAGTCTCGTTTTGGTCTAGACTGTACAAATCATAAGCAATTACATGAAAACACTTACCGTAATTCTCTCCCGTAACTATTTGTTACAGGGTTCCTTTCGTTCGTAACACAACTACTGGCGGCAGCACAGATCACTGGTGGAAATTCACCTTTCTGGCGCATCCCTGGTCCAGTGCTCGTATATCAGCGCCCTATAGACGCCATGGTGGATGTCACTAACGACTTAGGTGTAGCCGTCCTGCAAGTACGTTACATCGTCTATTGTTTACTGCACTGAAATCCACAAACACGGTCGCCTTACAGGATACTGCGCTTAAGGAGCCGAAACAGAGATATTCAGAGCTCAGTGCGTTTGATTTAGTTCTTGTTTCCATTCACTAATTCTAAGTTTTTTGTTTGTTTGTCTGTGACAGTTCAACTAGTAGTACTAAAATTATGTTCTAAATTAGAGACACATAGACAATTCAGTCTTTCTACATAAAATGTTGTACCGTACACATTATCGGACAAAACTAATTCGTCGCGTTTATATTCAATCACACGACTAACAAGGATCTTCCGCTACAGCCGAACGCGAGTTTGAACCTTGCAGAGGGAACTTGGAGGTCGCCCTACACTGCTGAAGTACGGGAATCGGCTTGTTTTACGTAGGTATAGGCATAAGCGTTTGGTGGACCGTCCGTCTTAACCGTACGTCTGGCTAACCTGAACGGAGGGTACATTCGTGTTGTGTTGGGAATTCTCCACTGTTCGGGTTTATGTTTGTCATAAGCCTATACAAATTTCGCAAGATAGTTTTACTTGCTGCTTCATGTGCCTGTTTGTCATTATGCTGATGGACTGGCTCGGAGTTAGTCCAATATTCAGCATCTCCCGGCTTCAGTCCTTACTGGTGCTATCCATGTAGAAATACATAATAAGAAGGTAATACAGCCACATTCCGAAACGTCCAGTATACCAAATACACTAGAGACTAATATCGAAGCTACTGCTGTACAAGAAATCACTTAATGTCACAAACGCATACATAATCAATACAACGTATCGATTTCATCTCATAATGTCGAAGCGCTGCTCACGGATTGTTGGTGCTCCATTACCCTAATCCATCGATGTCACAGGTCACACCACCATCACCACCACCACCACCAGCACCACCACCACAAATATAATCATCATCATCATCACCATCAACGTCGGTCTGCTTAAAACTTCAAACGGAAATCTGAGACATAAAATGCCTTCAGACAAAGATTCTATGCACCAACTGCGTGTAAAAATGTATCCCCTCTTACTTTATAAGTTCTGAAAGACCAATATGTTGTGTAGGGCTATACTGAAGGTAAATTAAGTAAAGTAAAAGTAAAGGCGAATTTCATCCTAGAACAGGCCATGAAGGCTCAGACGGGGAGTAGAGGCATGGCTCTACTCTTTCTTCAACCTCGACGTTACGTGGGAATGGGTGGTCAACGCCACGCCCCGACCGCTACAGCAAAGCAAAGTAACGCAAAGCTGTCCCTGTGCACAACATGAAGACATATGAGGAAGTGGGTGTGTGGCTCTGCTCATTCTTAACCTCGCAACTGGATGGAGGCGATTGGTCAGCTTCACGCCCCAGCCGACTTGTCCCCGAGAAAACAGCCCCCGATATTCTTTGAGTAGGAGATTCAGTGGGCTTCCATGTCGGTTTAGACGCTTTGGACGAGAGAAAAATTTTTTGCCCCTTGCGGGAATTCAACCGCGAATGCTACGTTAACCGGCCCGTAGTTTTGTCATTGTAGCGTTTAGCCAGTCCTGGCCACTATGGCTCGACTGTGAGGTTATGTGTATTAGAATGTTACGATTATGATTGTCTTCATCACCATCACCATTTAGTTGTTAAAATTATTGTGAGATGACATGATGATACGAGAAGACACTATGAGGAGCACAGTCTTCTGGGATGTGACGTGGTGTTGTCTGTTAGAAAAGTACCGGCACTTCGGAGGAACCTGCTTAGCGAGTAGGTAATTCCGTAACGTCGATAAACGTTTACCAGGTTACACAGTGTTACATACCATAAGGTGGCAATGCCTGTGCTGAACACCTACAGAACCTCAAATCTGACCCGCAGTGCGGTATTTTTACTATGCAGTTAACTCTTGTATCAACTCTTTCCAGGATTACGCTTACACTCGAAGCAATTTTGCATTCTCTCCGTACGGAGTGGCGTCAGTGCTGGTGGTGTTGTACGAGGGGGCACGAGGGGAGTCGGCAAGACAAATACACAATACACTGCGACTGCCCTGGAACGTGGATGTCACGCGCATCGGCTTCCGGGACATCCACCGTCACTTGCGGGTCAGCACCTTCGTTATGGGAATCGAACTGGTTTATACCTGCAACTTACAGGTGTTAGAGCCCGTTCGCAGTCTTATGACACTGATAAAAGAACAGATTTCAGTCCCACTGCGTGGACTCCCCCACAGGAGGTACTAGAATTGTGTCGAATTGTTTGGTTGCAAGCTCTCACGGACAGCAGATCCTTCTGTTTCACTCTACTAATCGAACAAAAACACCACTCTTCACAGAATTATGGTACTATAGAACGGCACTCTCTAGGGCAGGAAACCGTCGTCATCCGCAGTGAAGGACGTGAAATAGCGTACACTGTCAGTGGGAATTAAAGGGAATAAATTGATGTACTGTGTTGAAGACACAAATTAGTGATTTTAGAAAGGGAGGCGACTCTGCAGTGATAAATTTGCCCCCTCCAACCACACGTACTATGATCCCGTCGGTCTGCCAACACACACAGCTGCCATAAGACTGCAATGTGTCTCTTAACATTATGATTGAAGAATGTAGCAGAAGTACAGAGTTCAAAGTACAAACAAAATTCGAGGTTAATATGTATTATATAAACAGATCTACTACCACAGAAAATAGTAATGGTTGTTTTTCATAAAGGTGACCGGAACTTCTCTGTAAACTTCAAAATATTAGCCTACATAAACCCAAGGCTCGGAAAGCTTTAATGTAAACAAATTCACTAGAGTACAGTCGGGCTAATATCCGGCTCACAGCTGGAAACAGCGTTTCAAAGATCTGTTCTGTCCCTATCCCTGACTATGAAGACAGGAACAGCTCTCTAAAATGCTCTTAGCCCGACTGCATTACAGTGTACTTCACAAATATTGTCAAATATAATTTCGCGTTTATGTTTGATATATAATCTTTCTTTTATCGTCGCTCCGAGTGTGGCAGCTTTATCGCACAGCAGGCCTGCATCCGCCAAGACACCCCGTGACAGCTGTGATGCTAATAACAGTGGTAAAACAAACGCACTGTAATTCGGCTTACAAGGACCACAACAGTTCTTCCGGTAAACACGTAACGGTCCCTTTCTGCTCTGACGGCTCCTACAGAAAATTATATTTGTAATGGTGTTTGCCCGACAGTAAAACAAGATTTTACTCAGCTGTATCACACTTATTTCAACGTCCGCACAAAATCAAAAGGTCGGCCGTCTGATTAGTATTTCTCCATTAAACAATTATACATATGAAAGAATTTGAGCCTAGGTCGGGACGAGTAAAGTAAAAAAAGTTGTCCTGAACATGATATAGAAGTGGAGGTATAACTCCACTCATTCTTGCGCGTGGTCCGCCCAGGGCGCCTATTTTTACCAGCTACTTCAGAACCGCACATAAGTAAAGCCTCAAGGGTTACACAACAAAAATACCAGTGACTGGTGGTGAAGATCCATCAGGCAATGGGGTATATGTGTGTGACAAGGCTTTCAGAAAACTGAAAAATGTCAAATTTGTCAAATACCATCTCACTGAAAACGGCCTTAAGGAAATGAACAGGACTCTAATGGTGCAGGAATGAATTCAATGATGGGTGAAATTTCATATTTGCCATTTTTAGATTTTGCATTCTGTTGTTACATAAATACTACACCATATTGCGTGGGAGCTTAAAAAAATATTGATCATTTATGACTTGTATATTTGTTTTTATTTCATGCTAATATAACTGATACACGATACTTTCCTACATCTCATGCACCACCTTTGTTCCACAGGGCTACTTCAGTCATGAGGGTTACCTGAGTGGGCTGACGCTAAACAAGAATCACACTTCCTTACTACCGGAGTATCGACGTGTGCTCCGGTTCTACGGGTATGATGTGGGTCTGGCTGCAGGAAACAGTTTCCCTCCCACCACAAGCACAACCACTACAACCACAACAACCACTACAACCATGTCCACAACCAATGAAGATGTCAGCTCTACAATGGACACAACTGAAACCATGACAACAATGGAACCCAAGGGCATGGTGACAGAAAGTAATGATGTGACAGGAAGCACAGCTGTCACCTACACAACAGCACTATCAATGACTGAAACTGTTAAAGAACTTGATACCACTACAGAGCAAGATTTGATACCCACAGCTGCAACATCCCTAGAAGCTGGCATTACATTGGTCACACTAAACATCCCAAGCCAAAGCACTACTTTACCAACACCTTCTGGTGATGACATAACAACAGCAGATGAATCTACAACTCTCTTGACCAGTGATGCAGCTTCAGGAAACGAACAGGCGTCGTCACTGTTGTCAGCATCTATAACAAGCCCAGCATCACCTACTGATGATGAGGGAGTGAGCACATCAGCAGAAATTACTTCCATTGCTGTGCTGGGAAATGTACCTGAGGAATCAGCACCAACTGCACCTCAAGAAACAACAGAACGACAAACACAAACAGCAGAACCAACAGAACAACAAACTGAATTAACAGCACTGATGGAACAGCCAACAGAAACGGTAACAGGGACTGAAAAGCCAACAGAGATAATGGCACTAACAGAAGAAACAACAGAGACAGTAACACCAACAGAACAACAAACAGAAACATCACCTATGGGAACAGTCTTACAGACAGTACAAGCAACAGGAACAGTGGCACAGACAGAACAAACAGGAACAGTGGTACCAACTGAACAATCAACAGGAATGGAGACACTGACAGAAGAACAAACAGAAATGGAGACATCGACGGAAGAGCCAACAGGGAAAATGACTGTCCTCCCAGTAACCAACATAGACAACACAATTCCTGACAATGCAACAGAACATGTGGTATCAACAGAAACAGACACCAGAGAAAGCACTGTCCCAGACAGAGATGTACTAATTCAGTCTACAAACGGGATCAGTGAGCCTAAGACAATACTAAGCACACCCCTTCCTCTAGCATACAACTTACCCAATCCAACCCAGCACGAAAATTCAATATTGATGTCTAGTAAAAGAACAACAAGATCCATAGAAGGTAAAGTGCTGTTCGTTTCTGTGATCCTACTCTGTCTTTTTTGTCATGAGATTCAAGTTTTGTTTGTAAAGAATGATGGACCTCAAAAACTACTCTCCAGTATATCCTTAATCTTACAATTACTGTGTTAACATCATACATTTGGTCCTGTTACAGCTACTGTTAGTTACAGGATATAGATATGGGGTGGTACAGAAACTGATTGCAAACCTGGATTGAAAATATTGTGACAGCTGAAACTCAAAAAAGGTTCATTTAGAATGAGAAAAGATGATGTCACAGACAAATGTTTGCATTTAGAAATAGAACATGTGCATACAAGCAGACATACAGTTGCCATCATGGCACCAAACTTAATGCATCTCTTCAACCACTTGCCAACATGCTTTTCTGATGGATTGTGGATAGGATGTTTTCTTCTTCCATGTCTTCTCTGGTTCTAGTCTTATAATGAGGGAGTATAATTCAGTTATATACTTTATTTTTGAGTCAACGCAGGAAATTTATTTTTCTCAGATGCTGCGATTGTGTTTCCTGACATCAGCCTGCAGCTGCAGAATGGAATGTTTGATAGCCAGCTGTCTCGTGGTTATGAGCTGTACAACCAGCTGCCTAAGAGGCCTTTCCTCATAGATGGTGTGTCTGAGGAACTGGTTCCTGTTATGAGCTACACGGCAATATTCCACTTTGCCTACTTACAGCGCCTGCATGCACAAGCACTGGAGTTTCCTTTAGATGTAAGTGTTGATTCTTAAAAACGGTTCCATAGCAGGATTCTCAAATTAATGGCAGTTCATCATCTGTGGACATGAATGTTGTGTAAAACAAAAATGTGCCATGGCTGTACTCTGTTTCATTAATATCCTATTGGCTGTTTCCAAAAAACATAAAGATCTTCAACTACTGGACATCGAAAGGAGTGGCAGCGCTGATGTAATTCTGGATGATATGTAAAGGAAAATTATATTTTACAACACCTACAGACTGCATTGGATTTGTGTACTTATACTAGTTCACTACCTAAATATGTTTGACCAGGAGGGTACAAATTTTCCAACAGTCTAGGAGGCACCTTGACATTCTAGGCATACGAAGCATCACATGAAGCAAGTTACATACTGAGCACTTACAAACATTAATGTCATTCAATATTTAGCCACCCAGGTAACCTGATGCCTGGGATTTGTGCACCCCTGCTATTGACCTTACATATCAGCATGAGAACTTGCAGTTTTCTGTACTTGGTACATGCTATAATGTAAGTCAGACAAAACAAATCAGATGAATGAAAGACTGTAGGTAGATGAACTTGTAACATTAACCACGTCACTCAAACTTATTTCACAAGCATTTCATTGTTTTCAGTACACTCTTAACACATACAAGAAGTGACAGGGCAAAATAATTTTTAGACCAAATTAAATTTTGAAACAAAAAATGTTTGGTTCTAGGTGATACCCATTTCTATCTAATGTAACAAAACTATATCTGCACTGATACATATTCACAGATGAGGTTTTAATATCGTATATGGTAAGCTACGTGTCCCGAGATTTCCTTCAAGGATTATAAAGTTATAAAGCGTGGTGTGTGGCAGGATGAGCGATACAAGTTGTTGCTGCTACTACCTGTGGAAAGACGGGGACTGCGACAACTCATATATGACCTGACATCTTGCTCGCTACGTGAAATCTACCAAGCTCTTCGACCCACCAGAGTGCAGGCTATCATACCCAGCTTTATGGTGGAAGGATTTGTTATTCTCACCCCTACATTGCAGCAGGTAATCTGTTGCTGTATTTAAACTTCAGTGACGAACTACTTTTAGGTAAAATATGAACAAACTTGAAAGCTCTCGGAGTTCTAGGCACCCTACCACTATTCTCAGCAAATCTGGCCTCAGTTACAGAAACATGTATATGATGGAGAAGACAAATGTATACAAAATCTTTTTCAGAAAACCCAAGGGACAAGACCACTTGGTGGAAATAAGAGTAAATAGGAGATTAAATTGTTCTGTCAATATGTAAATAAGGAAGTAGGACACAGTTACAGTCTACGTATTCAATTAAAAATGGAGGTATTTACAGCGCGTGATGCATGTATAAAAACATTTATAGTTATCATAAGTGGTTAAGCCATTTGAACAAAATTGGCAATAACATGTTCTGAGGCCTTTAAATTAACCTTTACTTTAAAGCAAACTCAATGAATAAGTGTATAATATCAATAAAAAATGCCAGTACATTTAGAAAAAAGACTGGAGACTTAAAAATTGTTGTCCTGCATGTTTATATTAGAGTGAACATGTAACTGAAGTTATAAAATAGGAAGACAAGAATTACTTCTAACATGCTATGTACCAGAAGGTAGTTTAATACTTTTTTATTTACTGTGGATGACCTGGTTCCAGCTTGGTATCTGGGATGTGTTTGATCCTCGCCGGGCTGACCTATCTGGAATGTCTGATGATCCAGAACTCTATGTAAGAAACATTGAACAATCAGTAACTGTCGTCATAAGGAACTACGTTAAAATCCTGGACATCCAAACCAGTAAGTATGACAGAACTTGCTGAATGATAAGTTCACTGCTGTTATTAGTCAAAGATGTCATCCCCCCATTCCCTTCATAATTGCAATGAAGTCTTCCATGAGCAATTATTAGACAGGTAGCCTTGTAACTGTGAAGTAACACAGTACTGAACAAACTAATTACAATGAAAGTAGCTATCAATCATGGGTATGCATTTTTAGCTAATTAAGTTGGTTACAATGATGCAACTGTGTCAAATTTGACAACCATGAAATTAATGTCCACTTGTATGAGACTGCCCATTTCACAGGGCTGTGGCTCCCTGCATTCCAAGTGTTGTGCAGATCCAAGACTAGAAGCAGAACTTGATGGCACTAGTGTTGACAATTTCAAGGTTACACATAATGACTCATCTGTAATTAGAGTATTTATGAAAGCTTTTGTTTTGCTTGGAGGGAATGTGAAGCAGGAACTAGGGTCTTTTGCACAGTAACCATTCATTTGCAAACTTCAGTACCCAGCTGGGCATGAGCTAATGAAACAATAGAATGATGTCAGGCTGGGCATTTGAGCAACTTTGTGCTATCATTATTTTATTTACAGTTGTACATAATTACTCATAGCAAAGGGGAATTATGTTCCAGAGCTTACAATTCTGTACACATTCCTTGCCTCCTCCATCACTGTATGAACAGATATGTACAGCTTCCAGGGAGAGAGAAATTCTGCATTTAAACCTTAAAATATAGGTGTACACATTTCTTTAAATACACAGAGCAAAAAATGTTATCTATCAAAGATGTCGGCATAAGAAATATCAAGCAGTCATAACACACATTTTGATGTAAATTTACTATTAATATTAAAAGGGATTCTGAAACTTGTCATGAATTATGAAAGTGGATGCCAATATTCAAGCATTTGGATAAACTGTCCCTAAGGAACAACACAACACCTTATTCTAAATTAGTGTTCAACTGCATATGTTTTTCATGTTTAAATTGATGGCATGCCCAAAACTAGTTTTAAGAGTTCATGAATCATGGGCTTTATCATATGGCACATTTACATGATCCATACAGCTACTCACATATGTATGAGCTATTACGCCTTCAGGGACCGCAACACAGCAATCTGCTCATGAACATATGAATCCTCACAGGGCATAATGAAAATATTTTTTCAGTTATACTTTGCAGAATTTTTGCTCCTCTTGTAACCCGGAGAAAACAATAAAATGTTACATGGTTACATTTTAACTATGAAATTTTAATGGATTTTGTGTTCTTTGTACAATTTGCACAAGAGGAATACATACAATGCTGGTCAGGTCTTGCGACGTTTCATCTACGGAGCAGTGGGACATCCATGAGATGTAATGTTAACATTACAGCAGAATTTCTTTAATGCAGCATCTATGAGACCAGAGTGGTGCCCAATTATCGAATATTCAAGATTATCAAAGAGTACCATAACTGACCTCATTTCTTAGGGTAATTTTTTTATTGCCACACCCATATTTGGGCTGTCCAACTAGTCTGGGCACACAATTCGGATATCTCCTTTAGCTGTTGATGCAGGGGCATCAGGATCTTCTAGGTTTTCTGGAGTCTCTTGCCAGCAGTAGTTTATGTACATGGTTCATCCCATTGTGCATTTACACAAATAACAGTGTAGCATAACTAAAACATTTTAAAAAAACTCAGGTATGTGTTCCCACTTTTCATACTAGCCATCATCAGGCCATACAATAATTCAAAGATTCAATATACATGTACAAATGAAATGTGGTTATCTACTGAATCTCTGAATTACTCTACAACCCAATGTGGCTTATATGGAAAGCTTAAACAAGTAGTTGATGTCTTGTAAAATGCACCAGTTGAGCTGTTATCATTTAACCGCACTTTATACTCATCTTAGGATCTCTGGAGACTATTTTAACAGCTTAATAGGCTCAATGAAGTCCAGATAACCTTAGATAAAAACATGGGATCACTATACGTACTGGATGTTACTACAACCAAAACTCCTGACTTCAGGTTTGTCTGAACCACCAAAGAATCAAGATTTCTGGATTATCAGCTTCCAGATCAAAGGGATTTTACTTTATTCTGCTGGAGACCACCCTACACTTGTACTTATTTAATTTTGTACATTTGGTAAGAACATCACTGCACATACATAGATTTGTGAATTGGTTGTGACACTATTGCCACTTACTGCAGGATCAGAAATCCTGTATGTTGATATGAGAGTAAGAATGCATGGTGAATATTTGTTTATTTGCCAACTTTTTGTTCAAAATAACATTTCTCATGAGAAAATGGAACATCTACATAGTTATCCTGAAATTTCACGCATTTGTCACAACACACTATCAGGCAATGTATGTATTACCACACAATTCTGGGCTTCGTGAACAGAACCACTGTCAGACAGCTTCCTGGACTTAACGCAACACTTTGGTATCTGTGACCATAAGGATGCTTTTTCAGAGAGCCATAAATATGGAAGTCACTTGGCATGATATAACAGTGGTTGTATGACACTCCCACCCAAATTGTTGTAACAAGGTTGCCTGTTGGGCTGTGTGGGGTCTTGGCACTAAGTTCCTCATGTTGCTGGACCTCTGGAAAAGTATCTTGGTGATTACGGCTGCCAAAGTCATGCTGAAGTGCAGAAATGTGGCTCACAGTGGTTCTATTTTCAAAGCCTAGAATTCTGTGCTGAAGGTATACATGCCCAGACAATGCATTGTAACAAATGTATGAACCTTCAGGATGAGAAATGTTATTCTAGATAAGAAACTGCTCAATAAGCAAATACTCACCATATAATCTTAGTTTCCCCATCAACCCTGCAAAACACAGATAAAAAACTCCCCACAAGAAAAACAATAGTAACACTACAAAACCTACTTCATTAGGATCAAGACCTCAACACGAGCTCTGACTAAGCTGTTTCTCACTACGTTATAAATTCTTATCACGTACATACAACACAGTTACTGAATTACAAAAATATATGCCTCAGTTTATGAACAACTTCTTTCTCTCAAAAAGTAATGGTCATAAAGAATGTGTCTGGGCACTTCATAACTTCTGGCACAGATTGTCTTTCCTCTCTTCTTAATTACAGGGTTTCAAGCAGGTTGTAAAAGTGCAGCCCTGTTCTGTAGAATGCAATATTGCACTGTATGTTAGTGAACACATACACACCAGCTACTACTTTTGAAATGTTTCTGACTTTTGAATGAATCAAAGAACTTTCATTACAGTCATTAGTTTCAAGGGGTAAAATTTGTCTTGTTTTGTACTGAAAAAATATGTAACATAACATAAACCTTGCTTTGAAACTTCCATTTCCAGGAACAATGGCAGCCAGAGCAACAACCGAGAGATTTGTAATTGCACACCCATTTCTCTACTTCGTGTTGGACACAGACACCAATGTTGCCCTCATGGCTGGGAAGATAGTTGACCCACTTAATTCCAGGATATACTGATGATTCCACAAGAACTATCTCAAATTGATAAAGATCTCCACATCTTGCAAAACCTCAACCTCTATATTTTAATTTAATGGAAAGTCAAGTAACAGTAGGAACTTCCATAAAATGCAGACCAGCAACTTTCCATTACAAATGACTCTGTATTCTAATTTTAAGTGTTTATTTTGGTAGTAAAGCACTCTCAAAACTCCTGTCCGTACTATATCACAAGTGAATTAGAGAAGGTTATACTGGCAAACCATTCATCAACAACAAATCTACTTCATCAGGCTACACCTCCTTGCATGGGTTTGATGTCAGACCACTGTACAGATGAAATCAGAAGCTGCTGTTTTATACATAAATCTGAATCAAAATATTAACTTTAGGTAATTTAAAACATTTTTTGGAAAATAACCCTGAATATGGTACTTTTAAACATACAGCATTATACATGCCTAGGATGTTTTACTGTATATCACATTCAGATGGACTCATGTCCGTAACGCAACATAAAAAGACATGACAGGTTCATAGTACCACATGCTTCAGTTGTGTTTATGTATAAGTCTAATTATGGCACTGACAAAGTTCTGAAAGATGTAACCAGTCATATGGAATAAAAAACAACTGACAGAAACAATGAATGTGATCAAAAACACATCAGTACGGTAGACCAAAACTGGAATAGTTCAATCACTACAATGGATAAGCAGAAGGGAGAAGAATCAGTATTCCAAATTTATAAGAAATCAAGAAGTCCTCAATGCTCAACTGGCAACTCATGAAGCCTTGGGATTTGATTTGTGAACACACAATCACCCAACATGTAATGGGGTGGCCACCATTTTACTTGATAGTATGGGAGCTGAATGAGACATTATATTGCACTGATGAGGTGGAGGATTACAGTGAATTTTTGATAGGCAGCTGATGTACAATCCACTACACTTCGCTTTCCTGTTCCCACATGGTAAATTAGGCTGACATTTAGCAGTTTGGTATCAAGATGATGCCACAAGCCCTAACACCACAATGGAGTTTAACAATATGAGTTTGCTGCAGACTGACTCTACATCAAGGCAAATGGGTACTCACTGCTGCAAGATTATTTCTACGTGAGGTTTCCACACTAACTACCCAAATGCATGTAACTAGCCTGCCTGGGATGGCACCAGCAGACTATATACATAAAAAATTACCACCATACCGACAAGGCCACCTCCAACATTACAGCTCCCACAGCATATCAGCTAAGGTAAATTCCCATGTTATAAATGATCTTAACACAATAAAACATGTCCTAACAGTTACCCTTCAAACTGATACCACAGTAAAACTGGTGCCCACAATGCCAACAAAACGCGTAACAACCAAGCTCAAACCGAACAAAGAGCATGTCACCCAAAATGTTCCCACAGAAAATACTATATATTTTAATTTCAATTTCTGTCCAAGTTCAAGCACCCCAAAGTCATGCACCCTGCTCTAAAACACAGGTGATTCTGATACAGCAATGTGCCCCTTCTAATGACACTTGGTGCTCTATTTGCAATCATCCAACAAAAACTGCAACAGCTGTCTTAAATACTGTAACTTACCAACATCTGGAAAACAGGAAAATGTTTCCCTCACAATAAGATGACTATAATCTGCCAGAAATGATATACTGAATATAAGCCAAAATTTCTAAACATAACTCATGAAAGGAACCGAGACATATATGCACTTAACTTTTACATGTATAATGACTCCCATTTTATAGAAAAACAATACTGCAGTTTTCCATAAAATTTCAATTTTTGCCATCTTATGAACTGCTATGCTTCATATCAACTGTCTTCAGCTTACCTATTTCATCAGCAGTGTTGTTGTATCATCTGGGGTAATGGGACTATAAAGACATAAGTCAGTACTGGATCTTTACCGTGTTTGTGATGATGTGCTAAAGCAAATGCATAGACTAACAGCACAGAAATTTAAAGGTAATAAAAATTTTATGAGTTTGGGATGCTAGTAACCTTTCTTGCTAAAAAATACTTATTCCACACACCAAGACTGAATTTTCAGATGCCAAAAATGGCTTACTTCATTACATATGTGTGAAGTGCAGAATGGATTTCATGGTTTTGTACAGAAGCACCAGTGTGATCAACTATGCACTGCAATTATTGTATCATGTTCACAACAAGTAAGACATAAATTAGGCCTGTGTGTGTGTGTGTGTGGGGAATACCTTCTAACCTAGCCTGATGGCCGTTTGTTAAAATCACACACCACTGTTAACAAAACCAACATTTTTATACATACTGCTCAACCAACCCAGCATAATGGTGAGGCAAGGTGAATGATCTGGTTAATGCTTTGGGTAGCAGAACTTGTGTTTTGTGCATTTCTACTTCACAAATAAGGAACACATCACTATGCAAACAGCTGACATTTCTACTTGCTGTCAGGTGACACTGCATAACTGATATGTCTGCACTGTCATGTGTTGCAAGATACAATTATCCTTGAACATTATTTAACAATTCTTTCATATTTGAAAGACAGCATCTGCCAAAATTCCACTCAATTCCTGTAACTGGAAAACAGCATGTCATGTTTTTAATTTTGTGTGCATGAGAATAGACTGGCTTGTGTAGAGATCACAGCCCTCTTTCTTGATTAAAACTCTCAAATAAAAAGTTAATGCAAACTACAGAACTTCACAGGAAAAGGACATTTATACACACACTGTGGAGCCTAACAACAGATTTTATTTCACAGACCCTCTCAACACAGTGTTTCCCGGTATTTTAACATTACATTTTATTTTCCTTTCTTTGCTTTTATCTTTCTCATGTAGAATTCGAGTTCTTTTCCTTCAAGTATGTAACCATCAGCTCGACCACACTGACCAGGGCGGCTCGAGATACAAGCTGAAACATTCAACAGAAGGTGTCAAGCAGAAGTGTGAAATGGTATTCCACTGAAGAATTTCAGACACTTCCAAAAATAAAACTGACCAAAGAGCACACACTTATGTTTGAAACCCTGTGATCACAACAGAAAACTACAAATGGGATTTGAACATACACAGTTTGTACACAAATATGAAGGCACATAAAACACAGTACAAACTTCACCAGCCACAGTGGTACTTGACCATGCAAAAATTAATCATTCTGGATGAGGGATAAAATTTACTGAAAATCCAGTTGCCTATGGACTCCCCTAATATTTTTTTTAATTATGTGAACACACTCAGAAACACAATATAAACCGAGTAACTTACAATGGGAAATTAACACGCTCAGAGTAACTATGACAAATGCAACATCGATCAAAGGTGAGAATCAGAACGATTAACACCCACAGCTTGATCTAGCATAAAGTTTACATCATTGCGTGTAGACCATAGGAGCCAGAATCCTGTACAAAATCGATAATGGAGAATCCGCAAGACAACCATATCCCATTCTACTGCGAAAAGCCATCCATATGCGAGAAGACGTATATGCATACATAAAATTCTCATTAGCAATTTAGCACTTAATAAGTCACATGGTGTGCACTGCTGGTGCCAATTGGTTGTTGATGATATTATTCACTTTTACTTATGTCTCTCACAATGGATGCAATTCATTTTCAGGAAGTAAGGTTTCCTTCCTGGGGAGTTTTATTGCAAATAAAAGAGAGATGCATTGTTGCCAAGTCACAAAAGTGCAATGCCCATTTTCAGCATTAGAATGCATGACGGTCAGGCTTAACTTCTATGAGATGGATTTAAATGCCAACTGTATTTTGGGACAGCCTGAGTTTTTCTGGCTTAGCATGGTCATTTAAATTGTTATCAAGTAAACACACAGAGACCAGCATTATGGCATGCTAGGCCATTCCTATTACATTTTAGACCAGCACATGGACTCGCATGGCAATAAGAGTTAAATTAAAGTCCACCCTTAAAAACTGATGATGGGATAGCACACTCCAAACTACCCAACTTCTGGACTGTCACAACCTCTTACACATGTGCACATACACATATGCAGGGACACACACAGAAGTATACACACATAACATTTTGGGAACTGGATATGTTCCCATCCTAAAATATAAGAGTAGTGAGGCACCTATTATTTAGATCTGGAAGACAGGGCTGGCTTAGAGACTGAGAACAACTCTGTTTCAACTGCGAACAGCTCTGTTTCAACTGAGCAGCTGTCATGCCACTCTCTCACCTCTGGACAATTACACGAATTCCAGAAATGCTGTTTTGAAATAGAAGACAGACCATACATCAAGTAATCCTAAGTTTAAATGGAATATCTGAAGCATCTAAACAGTGTAACTATGTTGCATATGGTACAGAGTGTCAATCATTCACCTTCCTGACTGAAACCTAATTCACCGCTGACCAAATTCTGATGGAAAATACAGCAACAATCTCCTACCAATGTCTCACACAACTTTTGTAGTTCATTATCATACGACAAACAAAAGGTTAAATTCAGACATCAGCACAACGCGCGCACAAAAAAAAAGTTGCCAAGGGGAAATGAAATGTGGGGGGGGGGGGGAAGCGCACAAATTTTACTTTTCTCAAAATGGGCGATGATGATGATGACCACCCCTACAACCACCAACGGTAGAAAAGTTCACTTCCACTGCGAAATTTCAAGTATACATAAATATTTTTACATGCAGCGTTGAACACACACAGACACACACACACACAGACACTTTCAAACTTCAACACATTCACCCAGGATGAAAGCAGGCTACAGCAGCATCTGATAAACCATGTAACAGCTTTATAAGTCACATCTGACAGGAAGATTGTAGTACCTTTCTAGGTACATTTCAGTTCAGAAATATGCTTATTGCTAAGACGAATCGTAAGAAATTAGCTCAGTTACAAGCTGAATTGGGGATAAAGGAAATCTACAGACATTAACTTCATTTCACCTATCTTGAAAATTTTGGTAGCAAGAGAAGCAAGTTTCACAATATGTCAGTCTCTTAAACACTATGACCACACTGCACAACTAAGCACTGAAAATATGAACAAAATTCGAGACTGAATGTTAACTGAATTCCACAGAGCACAGCCTCTGCGAGGTGGAGAGATGGACTAACTAATCACAAAATTCTGTGCCTTAAACACAATGAAGAAGTCTTGTTTGGCCCCTCTGTGGCATGTGCTGTATGCCTCCAAATATATCTGGTATATGCAGCTCAGGTTTTGGTCCAACTTCACACTCAGTGGGGATGACAGCCATGAACCATAGTCCTAACACATACCCACAAAAGAAGTAATATGATAGAATATTTGGGGAATTTAGAGGCAACACTTATTCTTTAATATCAAATCCCAGAAATTCTGCACATCACATGCACAATGGGGAAAAGCAAGAACCTCCCATTCTGTACAATAGGTCTGTAACTTAGGAACAAGTTACATTCCACAGACCGATTTGTATGTCGAGTGTTCGGTTCCAGAGAAACAATGCAAGATGGAGTCCTCTGATATGCATTTGTCAGTTTTACTTATCTGGTACATTTTAAAAGCTGTGACCATTCAAAATATACTAAAATACTCATACCAAAGTCTGAGTAAACACAAAACCACCACTAAGTTGCTCTAAGCATTTGCCCTCACCACAGTTACAGTAAGTGAGCTGTTCATTCCAACGTTTAAACTGCGTTTGCTAGCTCACCATATGAGGTTCATATTGTTTCCAATGGGAACTAGCTCATATGTCATTCACATGTGCAGATGTTTGTAAGTTTAGTGCTCGCTGTACCTTGAATTTGAAATAGTGCATACTGTTCCCACAGAAGCACACCTCAAATGTGACAGCAGAAGGGCAGAGAGCCCGTCTCTTCCACATCAAGTGATTCATATTCCCATCTACACACACAGTATGCTGGTTCTCTGTGCATGAACTATTAACCATTCACATAAAAAACTGCAATGTCCTTTTATTTCAGAAAGTTCTCATTTTCCATTTCTTATATGAATGCTCCACAAGGTCACAATACACACAAAATCCACAACAGCACGTGAAAGATTATGTGGAAATTGAACACAATGCAACAGTAGAACAGGGCCTTGAGTGTATTACTGCCAAAGGAATCTAAAATGTGAAAGGGATCAATCTCACATTCCCGTAACTACATTATAATAGTTTTCACAGATTCAGCTGTAACCATTTCTCAGCAGGCCTTATACATCATGCAAGTCTACGCTAACAGCACATAAATACATTCAGAAGTCAAGTTGTGCATGAGGGTGAGATTGTACACAAAACAATAAAGTGCCAAGTGTAAACTATGCCACAATTTGTATAATATTATTCAGTGCTAGTATACTTCAATTAGCAAGAATGCAAATACAGAACCAAACTGTATGAAGAAGTTAACATCAGGTTTAAATATGTGATGTTTTCAGCTATCACAGTGTACAGACCAGAAGGTAATTACCATCTCTGAGGAACCTGTAACATTCATCTGCAATCTACCCTGAAGATAGAGGTATCAGATACCTCTAAAATGGTAGAAACTACCTACCAGAACACAAAGTACCAAACCCCTGGGACAAATGAAATCTACAGTCATGAGATAGGAAACACACAGTGTCATAACTCACAGACAACTGAAATCTACATTGTTGTGGTATAGTAGACAGGGTACAATAACCCCAGCACAACTGATACCCACAGAGACATAGGATAGGGGTTACACGGTGTCATAACCCCAGGTTCACAATCAAGATCCACATAGTCCTGGGACAGAGGACATACATACTCACTCACCAAGCACTCTTGATGCTTGAAACTGTTCTTCAAGAGCTGGTTCTACTTTGGCAAGCCTCTCTCGGGCTTTGTATTTCTTCTCCACCTTTTTTGACCGTTTCTTGTTTAACACAGCTTCATCTGCCTCTGTCTAACAAAACATACCATAAAGAGTTATTCTCAGACATCACAAAGTTCCCACAAAAAAGGGCAATAATATAAGAACTGTGAAAATATGCAACTTTGTGATGTTACATGATTTCATGAAGTTCATGTGCAGAGTATCAAACAAGAGGACCAATTCTTCCAGCATTACACCCTTATCACAACGCACACAGTTTCTTACATACTGTAATTACCTGAATGCAAGACAACCCCCGAACAAAACATACTGCCAACAGAAAAGGGAATTTATCAAAATCAAAATAAGCCCCTCAAAATGACATCTGCCATGAAAAAATATTTTACTGTTGATTTCACACATTTAATACAAAAAACATGTTAGTAATCGGTGTCACCCTACCATCATTGTTTGTAGTGTCCATCTTAGTCTGTACCTTCATCTTTCTCACATCGGCTGCTAACAATCCAACATTCTTCACTGTCATTCCACTAAATATGACCATCACTCCCACACACGGCATTAGATATATAGCACTTTTTAAAACCCTTCACAAATCACTTCACTTGATATGTGCCAACATGCTGTGATGATCCAGTGATGGAGTCACATTGGGCACCTTGATTCTTTCACATGGAGTCAAAGCACAATCTCCTGTTAAGAACCACTTGTAATAAACTGCTTTGGGCGATATCTGAATGGTGCATTCACATCTCACACCCACGGGTATGATCACAAGGTCTGTATTCACGGAACTAGCCATAACTGTTGCTTTATTGTTGTGTGTTACATGTCCCTTACATTGAACTTTATTGTCGCATTACAAGCATTCACTTTCTGAAGATAATTTATCATAATTATGTTAAATTCAGCTTCATAACTTCACCTAGTACCACTTGGAACTCAGCTCTCACTTCTAGCCCTCTTCTCAATATGGCCTGCCATTTAACAGAATAACAAATGACATCAGAACTAGTATTGATACAGCATGCCTGTTCTGTTTTACCTACACATGACAATTTGGCAATGCCAGCCTTGGCACAGTCCAATTCAACACTCCACACCCCATACAATGAAGCATTCAATTTAAAGAAAAAAACCTTGTCTTGCACTTAGGTAAATACAATATATAAAGATGGCTGGAACACACATGAAAAAATGAAGTTACAAGAAGAGTTCTCAAAACAGAGAAAACTGGGAGCTTTAAAATGAATAGAAAACACAATGTAAAAATACTGCCTTGGCAACATCAGAAACCATTTATAATCAGGTGTTCAGATGACACGCATGAATGAATCATCATTATATTGCCAACAATCGATTAATAAAACTTATGCAGTAACATATTACAGTGCATAATTCTATTTCTAGAAGAATGAAGGAAAACAGCACCTGTTAATAACTTATTAATTGGTGTCTTTCAAAGCCCACAGCAGACAATGAACGACAAACTGTACAGGAACAGCCTCCTCACATACACGAATCACTGGTAATATCCAGACAAGATAATGAATGTTCTGTCCTCAATCATAAGCCCTTTCAATAAAACCCATGAATTATAGTAAACCATATTAAAAAGGTGGTATAAGTGGTAAGCACATTTCACAGGGATGACTATTTTCTGACAATGAAAAGCACTTTCCATGACTTACAAAACAACATGCTGAATTTTGATGCACAAGGCCTCCAAAGTAGAGATTACTTCTCTTTGTTAGTGATGCAGTGTTTTTCTACAGCATGTGACTGCAACACGTTTTGTGGAAGATACATGCAACTTGTTCTTCCTCAGTTAATTCTTCAAAGACGGGTGGCACAATACCTTTAATTTACAGAATATTTCTAAGTAGCATTCTGGTGGATCAGGATTGGCTGATGAACTATTTTCTGGCATTAACTCAGATAAGTAACAAAGTACAGTGGCGTATCACAAATAATCCCAACCACATTGCACATTCTTGTACTTAAAATCTGAAGCCCAATGACTTAATACAATGTGTGCTAAATTAAGAAACCTACATTTTTTCCACAATGCGCAGCACATAATACACAATGTATCTTCATATAAAATGGGATACAGTGAGCAGCACGACAATTTTCAATAATGTAACTCACCTACAAACACGCAGACTCTTCAAACCTAAAACAGCCACTAGACCAAACAACTGATGATGCATAGAAAAGAGCTGTGCATATGTTCATAACAGACTATATATGCACAAATGGTACCTTCTTGTATCCTCACCACCGTGGTTCCAGATATGCTGAAAATTAATGTACTGCTCTCTGCTTAAAACACATAGTAACTGTTTCTACTCCAATCCACAGGTGATTCAATTCCATACGAATATTTAACTCCTGACATGTTATGTACAGAAGCTTCCCTACTGCAATACTTGCATACTTACACTGACAGCAAATTTGGAAAAATACTTCTGATCAAACAAAATCTGCAAAAGGCTAAATTTGCATTTCACTTGGACAACCCATCACACTTTTAGGATACATTCATGTAGCGGTCTTCTATATTATGACAAAATCTGGCAGTACACTGAAGATGGAGAAAAAATGATACTCATAAATTCTGGTATCCACTCACCAGACTAGACAATGTGGACACCCAGAAAACCATAATATTAAATCTTTACTGTTTCAAATTCATTTCTATGTCTTTGCAGCTCTTTCGCATTCACAGTTTTCAAGAGCATTTAACCATTATGATCTGACCTTCTAATACAAACGTAGCCAATGATGGTTGGAGCGATTTTTGTTTTAAATGAATATGCCTGCACCTGGGCATGGAACTTTCCCTTTTGTCCAATAGTTACATTTAATTGGCGTTGTTTTCTTATTGGGTTGTTAAGGGTCAATAATTCAATGCCTTGCTCTGATGAAGACAATGTGTTCAACAGAATGACATGTTGCTTGGTGTAAAAAACTAAATAACACCAATTTAATTTAGCTGCATCGCTGCATATCTGTTAATACTGTCTGCTGTATGTACGCTTACATGACTGTCACGACTCTGTATCTACATCATCGTTGCCAATTGTAGGGAATTAAAACATCAGGCTCAGGTGGCCTCCACAAACCTTTATTAAACAAGGCAATTAGTTGACAATTGTAAGATAAGAACCCCAACCCCACAAGTCACTAATTATATACAAAAACTTACCAACTTCGCTCCCTTCTTCCTGCCAAGTGGCAAGGCATAATGGGCCTCATACCATTGCCGGAATGGTGTAGCATCAATAGTCACAATCGCATTTTTCACGAGTGTCTTTGTGCGCACCAGTTCATTATTTGAAGCGTTGTACACCACATCAATGATACGGGTTTTGCGCGTACAGCCTACACAAAGTACAGTCCAAATTTAGATACTGCAGACAGCACAAAATAAAGTATCTCAGACAAAAGCAAGCAAAATATAGTTATCCATGTTTACTTGCACAGCACAATGTAGCAGAATCAGTCACATAACAAGTTCCATCAATAATCAGAGTAGGTAAGGATGAAGTCATCATACCTGCCAATGTCATTCGTATGACCCAACATTTTGTGAACTATTTAGCCAGTTGCACACAGGCACACACAAACAAAATATCATATAAACTACTGTACTACCCACAAAAAATTCTAAGCAAAAATATGAAAAGCCCCAACTGTCAGTTTTTACAGGCAACCTTCCCACAGATCTACTCTTTATACAATACACCCCTTGAGGGAAACTACAATTCCATTGGTTATTCAAGCTGCTAACTTGTACAGTTCTGACAACACAGCCCCGCACAGCATAATACTAAAATCAATTAGCAACGCGTTCACCATCACCATCACAACAGGTGACAGCAGTTTTAGAGGCACAAAATTTTTCTTCTCCCAACCCTCTTTTTGCCAAAGGAACATGCTTGTTCTGTTCTGCATTACTTGACTGGGGGGTTACTTTTTAATTTTATCTTCTAAATGCACACTAAACATCTAACTCTTTGAAGCTGAATGCTGACTATGGCTTACATGCAGTGTGCTGCTGAAAACGCCAAATACAGGACATTCTTTTACAGCCCTGTGGGATACATATGCCCCCTGACTGAAGCAATCTCTTCACACAAGTGAAAAGAAAGTCCTCTCAGTCAGCACGTTCCCATTTAATTCCATGCCATAAACAAATGCACACTGAAACTGAGTGATGATAACTTGATAGAATAAGTAGTGTTGTTATGTGAACAAGAGGTAAATTTTATCAGGCAATGGAAAGCAAGGCAAGCATTCTAATACCATTTATTGCTGCCACCTGGCGGTCCTACTGTAACTCAGATTTACATGTGGTTGCAATGGAAGCAGCCACCAAGGCCCCATCAAGAATAATTAACAGCAGACACTTTGAATATGGATACTAAGGAATAGAGAAATTCTCTTACAAGCTAACAAAGAAACTGGTCTACACACAAGCTGATCACAAAACCAAAATGAGGATGTAAAACTGTTTGATACCTGTAATGAATTTTCATTTACTGGAGAAAAAATATTACAATGTGGGATAGAAGGCCTTTAATTATAAGCACACCCCAGATAAAACTCACATTACGTGATCACTTGTAGAACTAAACTAATATAACACAATGTAAAAATTAAAAACTGGTAATTTTAATTTCATTTTACCAACTTCAAACATCTTACCAAACAACCTGAAGTTAAAATAGCAGCAAAAAGTACAGTACCAAAAGAATTAAACTGCAAATTCCAGGACAACAGAAGTTAACTAATGAGCTCAACAACACTACTAATCTACTTGTATAATGATCATGATCAGATTTGCAACCAAACAAACTCACATTCGGAACCCCAGGAGAAATTGCCTTGATCCAGTCGAAGAGCACGGAACTTCTTATTGCCACCCCTTGTCCTGACTGTATGGATTCTTTTGGGACCAAGCTGTAAGAATTGAAACCACTTAACACAAAAATGAATATTACACCCATTATCTATGACAACCATTTCAGCTGACTTCAGTACGTTAGAGGTGATAAATACCCTCAGAGAATAATCAGGGGGGTGCATTAAAGCATGGTCATCATTTGCCAACATATTTTCATCTTTCACAACACAGCCACTACCAATACCCACTTATAATTAAGTCTAGATACCTTGGTATTTGCAGCTGGTCGTCCTAACTCAAATTTCCTCTTCTTCCGGAGAGGCTTCCTCTTGCCACCTGTAGCTCGTCGTTTATGCCAATGGTCGCGGGATATACCTTCGAAACAAATTCAATGTATTACAATCTTATGACACTGGTTTACTAAACAGGAAATAACAGTACCTTATTAACACAGTAACTGGCTACCTTCAGAATATTGTGACATTTATATAGGAAATTGCTCTGAGAGTACGGCATTTTCAACATGAGCTTGCAGACACCTGGGTAAAGTTATTACACACCAATATGTGAAGACATCTCTTTTGGTTAAGTTATGACTGTTCATTAGGTTAGTGCTTTGGTCTGGGGCTCAGGAAGGTCATCATCCTTGGCAAAAGAAAAATTTATATTACATTTGTTTTGTTTAGTGCTTTAGCCAGGGGTATTACTTTTCTGGGTCTGGTAAGTGCCACATTTAGGATTTGAATATGGTGCAACAAAATTCACCTCAGAACATAACTCAACATACAAAGTGACCAATACTGTGAAAATCACCACCTAACCCCAAATTTTAAGATAACTGCAGTGAGTGTACAGTATTTACTATTGTTCATACAACACTTGTGTCAAATAAAATACTGCTAAACAAAACCCCTAACCCAACAAGACAGATGGGAGTGGGGCATAGGTTAACACTTATTGCATAGCATTTTAAATAACTGGTTTCTGTTTCTGGGTGAAGCACTATTCATTTAAATGCACAATGCAAGACTGTTTTTTTTTCCTTTTCGACAAAAAGGATGTATATATAATGGGAAAAAATTGCCCCATTCATTTGTTAAGGGTTAAGTACAGTACAATGCATTAAACTATTATGTACTGACACGGACACATCTCCTTTGTAGAATTTCATCACATACAAAGTGTAACCTATGTTAGGCAGAAATCTCATATTTGTAACAAGAGCTCATATAATACAGGGTGATTAAGAAGTCTCTGTGCACCTGATGATTACAATACAGAAAGTTACAAGTAATGTTCAAAGTGTCCCCTGCCAGTCTCCAAACATTTATTGACATGCCGAACTGTGTTCTCAAAGACCATGCTCAGCATAGCACAGTCCACATTCCAAATGTATTCTGCATTGGCCATTTTCTAATCATCAATTGTGTGGGGAGTGTTCGAATACACAGAGTTTTTCATTGCACAAAAAAAGAGAGAGAGAAAAGAAGCAGGCGGAGAAAGATCCATAAATCTTGGAGGCCAAATAGTTTTAGAAATAATTCTGTCCGCAAACACGCCGTCCAAGAGTGCCACAGATGTATGCGCTGTATGAGCCATAGTGCCATCCTGCTGAAAGTAGGCCTTGTCAATTTCATCTTCTTTCAATTGTGTAATGAAGAGATATACAACATTGTCACAGTACCGCTGGGAGTTCAGAGCCTCCAAGAAAAAATGGGTCCAACTATGCGCCTATGCGACATTCCAATCCAAACACCAATCTTCCCATCATGCTGTGGCGTCTCGTGGAACACATGGGGATTGTATGCACACCAGACACGTGTGTTTTGACTATTGATGTACCCCGACAAATGGAAGTATGCCTCATCTGTGAAGAATGTGACGTCCAAAATGTCCTCTCTTTCATGGTCAAGAAAGTATAAAAACCAATTGCAGAGTGCTATCAGCTTAGCACTGCCGCCATGTTTCAATTCATACACAGTTGTAATTTTGTAAGGGTGTAGGCGTAGACATTTTTTAAAATCTGTATGGGCCGTGCCATATGAGACACCAACCTGCTGGGATAATTTCCTGATGGACTTCTTCAGACTTTGGAGCACGCGCCTGAGATATCCAACACTTTCTTCTCTGTCAGTATTGATGGCCTTCCAGATCTGGTAGCGTCACACACAGAACCGGTTTCCTTGAATTTCTGAATCAACTGCCACACTGCATTATGATGTGGCACCTTGGTCTCCCGAAACTGTGCCTGGAATCGTTGTTGAACATCTTGTGTATACTATCCACCACACCGAAACATATGTTCCACTAGGAATGTATGCCATTATCGCAACACACATCTTGCCTCACTACTTGGCTCAATCTGACTGCTTGGCAGCTGACCGCCAGGGCCAGGGGGCCACTACACTCACACTAATGCCATCTGTTATCCCTAATTCTAACTACGTTATCATGGTAAGTGACTGAAACTGTTTAAAAGACTGTGTTTTTGCATGTTTTTTGTAATGTAATCATCAGGTGCACAGAGACTTTTTGATCACCCTGTATATACCAAACACTAACTACATTCCAGAATATTTCAGTTTTCATATTACAATATAACTAGCTATGGCGGCAACCCACATTCAACATGGCTTCTATTACATTCGACACTAATGTTATTCCCTACCCTTAAACTAAACTTGGCAGTCAAGATGGACTTAGGTTAGCATTCAGGCTATGTCTTTGTTTAGCTGATACTCTTTTATTCCCCTCCTATAACTGTATCCCCAGTAATGAAGTCCCTCCCTTTACTGTGCTCAGCCTATAACAGAGAACTCGATTTCACACAACCTTCATCTCTACGGAAAATGTTTCATCGATGGTCTGACTAAAATGCAATGGAGCCCAAAAATGTTGCTTCTTCTCTTGAAATAACAGTATTTGGATATCTATGTGACCAAACAGTGGTCAATAGTTTAATATTGTTTCCCCACATTCTGCACAAGTTTCATTTGGCACCATATTCTGAAGATAAGCCATATTTCCATAATGTTACCACAATGACATTCATCACCACTCATCACTGATATTTAATAGGAACCAGTCCACAACAGTGACACTGTCTTATTCAACCACAACTGCCAATGATGTCTAAATGTGTATATCACTAGAACAAAATGTGTATACAGGAGGCCAATGCCTCATTGCTTAAACATCTGTTCCTGTGCCATATCCACAGAAGTAATCAACATCACATGTGGCAGAATGATTTGTAAATGTACTGAAAAACATCTAACAGATTTATGTAATAAGCCCCATATATGAAATGGACACTCAGATGAAAATGACACCCACTAATAAGAGAAAACATGTGCGTATCCTTAGCGTTATTAATATTTTTTGTTCAGGTCATGCTAATAAAGAAACACTTCCAGCCCTACCTTTTCCAAATATGTGTAAATAAAATGGAACATCAAACCTTTCTTGCTCGATTTTTCGAAACTTAATTTTTTTTACAGTAACTTGAAGCCTTTTAATTATACCCGCCCTACTCCTAAAACATGAACTCTCAAACTGGTTTTTGTAATACTGTAGTGCTGGCAAACCCTGATCCAAGACACAAGGTGTCACTACTGAAAGTACTTCTCTTACAAACATGACGGTGTCTCAGGTAGCCAAGAAATTCCCTGTCTGTTACACGACCTGAAGGTAATTTAATGTGTTCACAACAGCTCGGTACTCGTCCTTATCCAGAACATGATGTAGTTTAGCACCCCTACACCTAAACGGAATCCAGATGTAGTTACAAGTCTGCAAATGGTCCTTATTCAAATCCAAATGATTCAGTTCAAACCATCTACACCAAACTGGGATCCGTAATATTGTTCCCATCCCTTTCGCCCCACATCACACGTGGTCTTTTCTCCCCCGGTTTTATAACCAATAAGCCACGTGTATTTCTCACTTCTCTCACGTGTTAAAAGCAGCCCTACAACTACAACCATATAAACGCACCTACTTAAGATGGCACAGGATGCAGACACGAATTTTACACAAAATAACACAGTTAAATATTCATGTCATTGTGGTAGTGTAAATGCCGAACGTAAGTCAAGTTCAGAACGCTATGGGATTAATACTGTCCACAAAATCATTCAGAATAATTCTTGTCATCATCCTTGACTTCAATACTAACATTCTCACAAAAAACTACTCTGAAAACATTACAAAAAATACTGAAATATAATTAATTATAGAGCACAGGCACCCTACACAGGTGACACACATTCTTAAACTTTACCACTTACATGGACACAATATTAAAGTATAAGAAAAATGAATACAATATAAAAATAAATAAAGAACTCAAATACACGTTTCCATTATTATAGCACGCTTTGCATCACGAGATGATCTAAGATAAATTTCAACTACACACCAAACTAACTCACCCATTGTACCGACGACCGAAGAGAAACCGGATATTGAACTATGGGTAAAATGTGTTACATGCTCAGGCTCACATATCAGCCAATAGCATTAGAGCAATCAACATATGACAATCGCAACCGTATATGAGAAGTTTAAAATACAAAATGTATGACTGCCTTTCCATACACTACAGTTTGTTTCAAACAATTAACAAGGCGATAGCTCTGTTGTGTATTTTATTATTATCGCACTGTTTCCCTAATGCATATGTAAATGTAAAAATAATTACCTGCAAGAAAGAAATAATTACCTGAATACCGATCGGATAGGATTGAACATTTTCATACAACGGAAAAATGGCTGACGATTCTGGGAACGAAGACCAATGGTTATATGGAGATTCCAATCAGGAACCACCAGAAAGTGAAAACAAAGAAAAACAGAAAGCTGAGGCGCTAGATGAAACTGTCGATATTACCAAGCAGAGTGAAAATACAAGCGAAAGTGAGCAGGTATTGAACCATTCCTAAGGTCTTGAAGGATAATTCTGAATTGTTAAGAGATATACAGGGTGTCTTTTTGTAACGCCGGACATGACACTGCAGAGCGGGCGGCGTTATTGTTCGCTATGCAGGAACGAAGTCGTCCGATCTATGGCTTGTAGTCTTGTCTTAAAAAAACTATTTTAACTATAAGTATGTCATGGAACGAACGCGTAATAGTTGAGTGCCTTATGCCAGCGGTGTTACCGACGTTTACAACACTTGCCCGCGAACAACCTTATCAGTTGTACATAACGAAAGCGATATAGAACAGTGAGCATGCCAAGGGAATGATAGCATGTACCTGAATTTGACCTGTACTATTTGTGGGTTCAGTTCGGGTCTGTAGGAATACTGGCAAGATCATTTATGGAGACTACAGGACTTGCCAGATGAAATGAAGCATGTGCCTCACATTCTTAAGGGCATATCCCAATCCTCATCATAAGGTCTCACCTTAATGTGGGTGCACACACACACACCCCCCTTGGGTTCTGCACAGTCATCCTAGTGGCTTACTAATTTGTGTTGTATTTATTTTGCTGGAAACAGTGATAGACTTCGATGATGGTTATCTGAATAGTGAGAATTTTGTAAGATTTGACATGTAGGCAACACAGTTACATATTATTACATCTGCATATTCAGTTACAGGTATTACCATAATAATAGCTGAAATGGTTAAGGGTTAGAGGAAATATTAAGTGCTGTAAACTGTCACACATTAGTACATGGGTTATTTGTGTCATTTTGTATTCTGTTTCCATGTTTAGTTACCAGTGCCAGAACCACCTACTATCGCTCCTCCAACAGAGCATGAGGATGGCCAGCTAAGTGGAGGTGAAGAACATCAGCTTCGGACTGGTGCAGGTGAAGAAGCAGGTGAATGACATTAACTTGTATACACTACAATGAGGGGGTCACAATGTCTGCCTGGTTCTTTTATTCGTGGAATATATCAGGCTGCTTACAGTTATATACAGGCCATAGCATACATTATTTTCCATCCATTCATGTACCTTTGATCAGGCAGTGATTTTAATGGGATAATCAGACACAAAGCTAGAACATTTTAGCTATCTTTATATGAGCGTTGATTGCTGATAGGTTAACTTTTCATTTTTGTGATTATTGTCATGATACTTCCCTTCTCTTATCTCTCTGTCATTATTACATATTCATTATTAAGCTTATATTGCATATTTTTAATGCTCCATCTCACTGGTATCATCTGCATGATACTTATTGTTTTTGATCCTTCAAAATACAATTTTTATTGGTATAGCAGTATGTTACACAGGTGTTCAGATTTGTTAAATCATAGGCTGTTGTGAGTAGGCTATGAACATTTGGGTTTTATAAAATGCAAGGAATTTCTTGACTAGCTGAACATCTGTTGCCTTCTGAAGAAGGATTTTGATATAAGAGGTTACTATAGTTATTAATAGTGAACAGGTACCAGCTTGAAATATGTGATTTAGTTGAAACAGAACTTTCTGTGTGTGGTCAGTACATGTGCAGGAGCATTGAAGTCATGGGAAGAAGTAACATTTTCTCTGTCCCGAAAACTGTTCATGTAAAGTGACAGTCACACAGTTAATGAATTTAACTTCTGCCTTTCAGCTAATGAAAATGGTGATGACGATGATGATGATGAAGACAGTGATGATGATGTGCATGTTGTCATTGGAGATATTAAAACAAGTCCTACATATACAAGCCTGAATATCAAACGTGGAGGGCTATTAACATCAGCTGCTGGTGGTGAGAAATTGAAGGTAAGTTGTTAGGCATCCTTTACAAAGTTAACAAAAATAAGAAAAAAAAAGAACTTATGTGGAGAACATGTCTGTGTGACCTGTGTTCTTACCTCATTTGGGTGAAATATGGTATAAGAGATCTGCAAGTAATGCTGTTAAGCATACATGAGGTTCATGAAAATTGACATTGGGAAATCTATACTTTTTGTATAGGTGTTCTGAAATTGCATTTGTGCATGTACTATAAAACTGTATGAATTTTGAAAGTAAGGACTGTCCTGGTGTGAGGATTGATAATAGTACCTTCGAGAGGGTGGAAGAGTTTAAATATTTGGGAACAACTTTAATAAATCAAAATTCTATTCAGGAAGAAATTAAGAGCAGATTGAGGTCAGGAAATGCTTGCTATCATTCGGTGCAAAATCTTTTGACTTCCAGGTTGCTGTCCAAAAATTTAAAGATTAAGATATATACAACTATAATTTTGCCTGTTGTTTTGTGTGGGTGTAAAACTTGGTCACTGACATTGTGGGAGGAAAGGAAGCTGAGGGTGTTTAAGAACATGGTGTTGAGGAGAATATTTGAACCTAAGAGGGACGAGGTAACGGGGGAATGGAGGAGAATGCATAACAAGGAGCTAAATGATTTGTACTCCTCACCCAATATTGTGCGGGTGATAAAATCGAGAAGAATGAGATGGGCTAGGCATGTGGCGCGTATGGGAGAGGAGAAGGGGGTGTATAGGGTCTTGGTGGGGTAACCGGAGAGAAAGAGACCACTGGGGAGGCCTAGGCATAGATGGGTGGATAGTATTAGGATGGATCTCCAGGAGATGGGATGTGGGTATATGGACTGGATTGGGCTGGCCCAGGAGAGAGACAGGTGGCGGACGCTTGTGAGTGCGGTAATGAACCTTTGGGTTCCGTGAAATGTGGGGAATTTTTTGAAGCTGCAAACCAGTTAGCTTCTCAAGAAGGACTCTGCACAATGGAGTAAGTAAGTAAGTAAGTAAGGACTGTCCTGGTTAGGGCTGTGTACTTTGTCGTGGAGTATATCACTTGCAATGTTGTCATTTCATTCCTTAACATTCACATGTGGTATTACAAAGACTGGTTTTACCATGACATGGTCTTGTTGGCTGTGATGCCATGTAGTTCAATAATGGGACCCTGTCTGCCATAATGTGTTGCATCACAACTGACTGCATAGTGCTTGTTCATGGGTGAGTGGTGGAAGGTGAATGATAACTTGCGTTGCAGATTGTAACTATCACCACCCAACCTTTCCTTAAGCTACCACCTTCATACAATCAGTACTGCTTTATCCAGTGCTGGATGATGGAAGTCTGTTTACAGGGTAAGTGAATGGTTGAGACAGATACAGCATGATGTTCCTTGCTGTCTTGTTGGCCTTTTTTATGTTACATGCATACCATAGTACGTATGTATGTATGTATATATGTATGTAGTGATGAACAGGAAGTAGAAGTGTGATGGGGACATTAGGATAAAATATCAAGTGACAAACTGAATGGTTTGGTCTGTCCATGAGGTTGCTAGGGGCATTCAGGTGGTCATTAGGTATAACACTGTACTATCCAGAAAACTGCAATGTATGGCAGCCTTTTGGTCCCACAGGTACCCAATAAACCACATTTTACTGTACTATGGAATGTAACAATGCAGGTAACACCCTAACAATTTTACTGTATTGTGTTTAATTTTTAGCAACCAGGGAAATTTTCTATTGAAGAATTTGAAGCTGTCGGAACAATCAATGGGGTTCCAGCACATGAATTTAATTTGGATTCTCTTGAAGACAAACCATGGAGGAAACCAGGAGCTGACATAACAGGTTAAGAGAATCAAAGCATTGGCTACTGTATTGATATATGTTGTGCCTAATTACTGTTTTTAAACATACTGGCAAGAAATTGTATCTAATGTCTTTAATTCCTATAACTTTTTTAGATTACTTCAATTATGGCTTCAATGAAGAAACATGGCGAGCCTATTGTGAGAGACAAAAGCGAATTCGTATCCATGAATCTGGTGTGGGGCTTGGTCAGATTGGAGGTCAACCTGCTGGACGAGGGACTATCCCTGTTGCAATTACTAATGACAACTCCAAATATTCTGGATTTATGGGACCTAAGAAGGCAGGACCTCCTCCAGGACGAAAAATGGGAGGCACGATTGATGTCATAGGTGGTGGGGGTTTGGCTTCGAGGCGGAATGTGGAGAAAGGAACTCCACCCAAAGAGAATGTTATTCAGGTTGTACAATCATTTAAATGGTTTTTTACAGTCTAGCAATTAAAAGGCAATACACACACATACATAATCGAGTGGTTGTATGAAGACCAGTTTTTGGTGATTATTTCCAGGTTATGACTGCAGATCGTCGTGAATACAGCCGCAAACCTGCATTCCCTGATATGTCTGTGCCTCCTCCAACTTCAGGTATCCCTCCATTTGACTTGCCACCTCCTCCACACGGTGTGATTCCACCCACCTTTCCCTCACACATAGATTCCTATGGATCAGAGTTCTATTCGTCTGAGGCTGACCCTTACTATCAGTCGTATGAACCTACGCAGGACTCTCAATGGAATGACCCCGTGAGTACTTGTTTGAATATAATTTCTCCCACTTTTAGATTTATGTTTTTATTATTTGCACTTGGAAGTTCAGTCAGCCTTATTCTGTTCTGCAGATATCAGTGTCAATATTTCATGTGTTATCTGTGGTTGCATTTTCATGTTTTGCTTTATATAGTGTTTTCAAGTGTGCATTTTCCTGTGTAGGGGGAGTGAGCAGTTCCAAAGGTTAGAAAAGGAATCCAAAGGTTATTTATTTTTTGTGACATAAAATAACTTCATTATTAGTGTTCTTTATAGTAGGTGCTAGATATAGACATTTACAGTGCATTAGGGTATAGCATGAAGAAGGAAACACAATGAACTGAAAATAAGTATATACAAGTTTGGTGTGGCGCACTCTACTGAGGCATTGACCATACTGTGTGTTGACAGTGAAATGGTTAACCCTATACCACTGATGTCAGTAAGTTACATTTAAATACCTTGATGCTGTAAGTGTGAATGAACTTGGCAACAAATCAATTTGTCCTGGTCACATGTCTCTTCTGATAACTTTCTTATGATATTAGTATATATGTAGGCCTATGTCCAACATTGTTTACCATATTTACTAGAATGCAAAAAAGGTTCTTCCCCTAGAATTAGTGCTTAAATATGTGAGTTTGACTTAAGTTCAAGTATGCAATGCCAAACTGGAAATTGCCAAATCAGATCGGTCTAAACCAGACTGTGCAGAGCCAATGTATATGTATATGTAAGACAACAAGGCAACAGCATTATCATTCTAGAAGAGAAGAAAAGAGAAAGAGGAGGCGGAGGAGGAGGACAAGATGATTTGTTCAGATATTTCAGCAATGGACCACAGGAGTGAAAACCACAGTTTTTTTTTTTTTTACACTGTGCCATATATGAGCAAGATATTGTTTCAGAGGTTGTTGATACATCTTTGAAGATTGCTTTATTATTATTATTATTATTATTATTTGCTGGAGTTCTCTTTGCAGTTGGCCATGTCTTGTTGAGGTAAAGCAACTGCCATATAATTGAAGTGTAGAATGGAAATAATCTATGTTCTTGGGAGCTTAATCTGACAATTATATTCTTGGTTCTCTGAGAATTTCCTCAGTTTATAGTTGAAGTTTGAGGGTTTCACAATAAAGAATAACAACCTGTGCATAACTGTAAATGCAAAAACTCATTTCAGACCTGGCAACCAACAGCTATGCCAGTAGCATCAGGAGATGTGAAAATCATCACCCCAGGGCCTCTGGTGACACCTCTGCCACCAGTTATCCCTGCACCATCAAAGAGTAATGCTGTGTCTGGGATAGATACTGCAAACCAAGATTCCCAAGATGAATTCAGTTCTAGAGGCTTGGGCCGAGAAATCTCTGATGATGTTACTGCTTCAGGAGCCTCTTCAGGAGCTACTCTTGCAAGTGTGGTAGTGTCAGGGATATCCATCAAAGAAGAACCAGGTTTGGAGGATCCAGTAGGAATGTCTGAAAAAGAAGCCAGGGAACGGGCAAAGGATAGAAGTGAGCGCTCTGAAAAATCTGAACGACATCGTGAAAGGTTAGATTAATGCATGATTTTAGGCTCCCACCATGGTGTAAATGAGATCCTCATTTTTGTGGGTTGTTACGCAGTGTTAATGGGTAGTCACCAACGTTTGGTACAACCTATCAGTTCCATCTTCATGGGACTGATAGGTTGTCTTGAAATTCTGGTAATCAAATACCAATCTATGCTGCGTAACATCCCAGAAGAGCGAAGATCTTAAGTAGGATTCACATAGTGGCCGGAAATAGAAGTTTCATATTTTTATGAGTCTTGACACAATCAAGCTTTTTGTTGTATATATTGTTCAACAGTTAATCAGCAGACATGTCAGATCATAAGGATGACATTATCTGGATTAACCCTTGTTCTAAAGCATACATCCAGTCCCCAACATTTTATGATTTTACTGTACTTGGTTACAGATCTCATCGTCATCGTTCACGAAGTCGTAGCACAGAAAGGCGTTCACGCCGTCATAAAAGCCGTAGCAGGAGTCCTGGGCACCGTAGTCACCGCAAGAAGAAATCGCGTAGGTCAGACCGAGAGAAGAGCAAGGAGGAGAGTGAATGATGCAGCCATGTACTCATATGACCACAATGAACCATCTCTTATTTTCCTTACTCCTGTAAAACTATCCACTTCCGAATAAAACTATAATTGATTGGTGCAGTAGTTTCCATTTTACCCAGTCTTAATCACTACTTCATAATGGACTAGTCAGAGGACAGGGATGTAGTGCTGGCCTTTCATGCAGAAGTTCTTGGGTTTGACCCCCTTGCACTAGTGCAGTGACAGTGTTAGGAATATCGGGCAGTACTATAGTAAACATGTTGCTGTTGCATGTAACTACTGTTTATTGCTTGTATCAATAATACAGCATGTTTCAATCCATATGGACCATCACTACACACGGTATGTATGCAAGTTGAATATTATTAATTTGTGAGTTCGCAAATTTCACAGTCTTGCATACATGGACTGAGACATGTAGCATTATTGATACAAACAATAAAGAGTAGTAATTTTTGACAACAACATGTTTAGTGATATTGAAATGCCACAACATAGTGGTATGAACTGTGTTAAAATTGTAACAGCCAGTGAAGTTTGTACCATCATTAAAAACAAGAATTTAAAAAAGGAGTATTAAAATGTAAAAATTAAAAATATTTCTCTGGGTTCCAAATACAAGCAACATAAAATTCATAAAACTTCAGTTTCTTTGCATAAAAAGAGTAAAATTGGACCATGAATTGTATCATACACTTTTAGAGGCAGGTAATGAATGGGGCAGAATATGGCAAACCAAAGAAAACAATATTAATATCACTATAAATAAAGAGATTGAAAAGAAGTATAAAATGATAGCTAGATAGTAATATTTGTGAGCTTGCAGAGTAATAATATTCAATTTGCACATGTTTGTGTGTTTGAGATATGTATTTATATATCTGATGATGGTTTGTAAGAAGGACAGAAACTTGTAGCATGATACAAGCAGTGAAGGGTACTTACGTTCAATGGCAGCATATTATGTAATATTGAAATGTCACAACATAACGGGATGAAATCCATTAAAGTAGATAACAATAGCTTCATTCGTATTAGGGAGGCCATTATCATCTTCCATCAACATTGTAGATTCCCACTCACTGTAGCCAGGTATGTAGAGCCCAGGATGGTCAAGGATCATACATGGAGGTACAGACCACAATACAGCATAGCACAATTAACAAAATTTTGAGGAATTTGAAAAGTTTCACAGTTAGCCAAAGTTAAATTTTGGGCCTTGTGATTTTTTATTTTTTGCACTGAAACTCTCAAGAATTTTGACACCAGGTCTCATATGCGTATTTTGAACAGTTGATTTGACCACAATGCCCAGTGGGGATAGTAGCTCTTTCTACGGGGTCCACCAGAGTAGGTGCATTTCCCAAACCCCATCACTCAAGACAGATGTAGGACTGGCTTCTGCAAAATAGTGCTCTAATTATGTAACAGATCATGGACAAGGTCCAAAGAAAGGATCATGTTTTTGAATATCATAGACCATCATCAAAGTCCTACAGTACTGAGTTACATTTATTTAAGTCACACAGGTCTTAAGAAAATGAAAACCATTATTACTGAAATGCACATTACCTGGATACTTGGGAAACGTAAGTGAAGCTTGATAGGCAGAAGACAAAATGAGTATTCCTGGAATGTCAGAATGTTGTGTGAAGAAGTGGGAAATTGCTACTGGCCTTTTGGGTTCAAGTCCTGAAATGGACCGGAGATTCAGATTCAAACCTTGAATGGGCTTCCTTGAGATAAATTCCTTTTTGGCTGTAAATAACATAACGAGGGAAAACATCAGGAGTGTGTGAGTGCTGTTAAGGCACTCAAAAGTTTGAGCCAGGGCAGAACATCCATCAACTGTCAAGTTTGTAGGAGTTATGCAGCTTGTGTTTGGAGTGAAACCTAAGACTTTTACATTTATGAGGACATAATTCATTCAGTAGGAAGTGCCAGTGGGCAACACCCCTAAATATTGTAATTTTGGGGTCTACTGACTTAGTGCAGCCAATGAGATCTGGCTTTCCAGAAAGTTAAATTTGGCGTATGGGGTTTCTCTAAATTTGAATTTTGGCCAATAGAATCATTTCAGTACATAAGGGAGTTTTTGGTTTGATGGTGTAGAAGATGCAAGTGAGGAGACACTCTGGTTTGACAGAGTAGTGCATACATAAAATTTGTTGCTGTATCAGTTTGGGGCTATTTTGATATAAATTTGTGATTAAAAAGTGGCTTGTAACTGTGTGTGCAAGTGCCATAGATACACCCTCTAATGTGTTAAGATGTGATAGTTCTGTAAACCAAGAATGAACTACTACAAATACAATAAAGAAAAGCCCCAGAACTAAGTATTTTGTTCATGTGTCAGCCACAGTAATGGATCGTGGGCCATACAGGGACCTCCCATATAAATTACCCTGAGATAAGATGTTCAGTTCACTGAATGACAGAAGGGAAGCTACACACCCACGCATCCCAGGGTGAAGTGGACAGTAGCCAAAGATTAAATTTAGAGGTTTAATACGAGAAGCTGCTTTTTATGTAACCTGCTTCAGTTGCTTGAAATATGGGAACGGAGGAACATTTTAAGAAACTCTGTAAATGGAATAACATGCATTGCCTGAACCTGGAGCAACTGCTCATTAACGTGGGAGCAGTCCCCTGATTGGTCCTTTATGTAGTAATGAGTTTTACTGGGTAAGGAGATTTGTTATCAAGCTAGCTGGGAGAAATTAGACTATTAGTGTGCAGAGAAATGATTCAGAGTGTGAAATTTGCAATGAACAGAATATTCCTCCCCTTGATCCTGTGGGAGTTGAAGAGGCTCTCATTTATTGGCCTAGAATATCGGCACTTGTGGAATGTGCTTTCTCAGCTATGAACAGTGTGTGCATATGGTATAAATCAAATGTAAGACAGCACAGTGACAGTGGTTCTGTGTTGCAAACCAAACCTTGGTTTCACATGCAAGGCATTCTGTAACAAACAGAATCAACACAGATGCTCTATACAAAGGAGCGGATTCGAGTGAAAAATACGAATGATTTTGATTTTTGTTCGGTATGTTGATAGTCATTTATAAGGAGACTGAAACCACATTAATCGACCGAAATTTCTATATACAGTACCATGGTTGGCGACAAAGACGCTAGCCTTAGTTGCCTGTAAATAAAGTATTCAAGCAGCTCGCATGCGCATAAGCCTGACTTTGAAGGGAGTTTTAAAGAGACTTTCTGAAGAAATGAGACCAATAACTAGCTTAAACAAGGAGACTATATTTCATTTTATTAATGCATGGTTCTACCGAAGTTTCCTCCGAAAGTAAGGCTCCCACAGCTCGTCTACCTGGTCACCCCTGCTGTGTTCTTCAATGTGTATCGATGGCTACTCCGGGTGTGTAAAGTGGCTGGGGGAGTAACGCTGACCACTCACTCCCACCTCGTGGCGAAGTTAGGACTGGGTGGAGTTAATACCACACTCCTCCATATGCCGTCGTGGCATGCAGAGGGACTTTTCTTTATCACTGTGTCCTACATAAATCCAGTAGCTGATAACACAGAACAGTGAAGTAACCGAAAGTAGAAATTTGTCAGCTGCAACACATTGCCTTGAAGCGAAGCCATGGAGTTCTCCATTCATACTGTTACAAAATTACTAGCAAGTAACAGGATGAAATGTCTAATGAAGGTTAGACAGTTTCGTGACATTATCTGGACATCAGAGTTGTAGCACTAGAAAGAAACTGTCACGATGAAAGAAATGAACGGTGCTTTAAGACTGAAGTTGTGTTCAGCAATTTTAAAATCCGAAGGCGTTTGTCATCAGAAATTTCCATCAAGTGTAAACGTTAAAAGAGAATCATAGTTTCCTATTTTAACAAAACAATCAACAATTCCGTACCCGGTATGAGATTTCTCGAAATTGTGCAAAAATGTTCTAGGTTTCTAGGGGGGAATGTGACGTGTCTTATATTTTACTGGGGTCCCTACACACTGTTAGGCTATACTTCGTATATATTAAGCCCTGTCATATGGTACTTTCTATGTATAACCGACTACATCTACATAGTTATAGTGTGGTACAGTACAAGCTGATACCGGCGGCCGTGCGGTCTAAGACGAAGGTCTGCGGCCGCTCGACTGCTGGGATCACGGGTTCGGATACCGCTGACGGCACGGACGTTTTCTCTTGTGTGAATAGTGTAGGCAGCGTTCTCTGCGACGTGCTGATCACTCGTGCAGAGAAGTCCTACAGGGTGTATGTGTGTGTGATTGTGCGTGATCTTGAAACCTCAACAACGAGGCGGCCTGGACCCGAGTCGGGCTGTTGCGACAAAGAAGAAGACCAGCACGTTACATATTTATACACATAACTAATACGCTAATTATATACAGGGTGTCCCAGGAGGAAAGGACCTAACTTCGGGAGAGCGTTCCTTAGGTCAAACTATACCGATATAACCCAAAACACCTATATCCAAAGTTCAATGGTTACGGAGATATTGGCCA
>Ga0131853_10001411_pt1 | contig 43066 bp, 30 predicted proteins | sample TergutLab28metaG_FD_92764 | JGI IMG/M metagenome (GOLD analysis project Ga0131853, IMG submission 92764) | Labiotermes labralis P1 segment gut microbial communities from Petit-Saut dam, French Guiana - Lab288 P1 (version 2) (version 2) | ecosystem: Host-associated > Arthropoda: Insects >...
AATGATGTTGTGGAGCAGGATGCAGCGGAGACCTTCGTAGAGGCTCTAGTCCAATTCCGTCAGTCGGAAGAAGATGAAGAGAACGAAGAGGGCGACGAAGACGAAAACGATGAAGATGACGAAAAAAGCGATGACGAATAGGTAGAAGCTAATAAGTGACAAAGGGCGTATCAAAACGAAAGTTGTGATACGCCCTTGTCAGTATTTATATTGAAAAAACATATGCACGTATGTTATCATGACAATAAAGACAAAAAATGCTCATTACACATTTCCCAAAACTCGGAGTGAACAAGTTATATATTGTACCAGTTATCGATATTTGGGGTAATGAGCGTGTGGAGAGAATGGCAAAGAGTGCCAAAAGAGCTGTCTGACAGGCAGTACAGGAGGTCAGTGATGTTAACCAATAATCATGCTCCGCTCTTCCTAAAAGCTCCATCTGCAAAAGGACTGGTAGTGTTCACTCACGGATTTATGGGATCGCCGCGTCAGTTTGACGACTTGGCAGACGCCGTGCATAAAGAAGGCTTTAGTGCAGTGGAGCTACTTTTGCCCGGGCATGGCAGTACTCTCGAAGCATTTCATGTATGTAAATTTCAGCAGTGGCAGGATCATCTCAATGCTGAGATAGAATCTTACATGAACGAATATACGGATATCTGGCTTGTCGGGCATTCCATGGGCGGACTGCTTTCTTTAAGTGCTGCCGATAAGTTTAGTAATGATAATCGTGCCGGGGTTATTCGCGGTGTTTTCACCATTGCCTCACCTTTCAAGCTTACTATGCTTTCGGGTAAAGCCTTGAGAGTGAGGCTTATTATGATTTTTGCAAAGCATAATAACCCAGTAAAGCGAGCCTACTTGGACGATGACTCTGTTCCTGTGTCACTGAGCTTGATTTGGCGCATAAATAAGCCTTTTAATGAAGTGAAAAAACTTATGAATAGCGCCAGATTGATATTGGGGAAAATCAGTACGCCGGTGTTTGCAGTTTATTCCGTTAGCGATGAGACAGTGCCTAAAGAGAATTTAGGCATACTTGAATCAGAACTGAAAAATGCACCTTTTGACAGTCTTCTCCTTCAAGATTCCCTTCATGCATATTATACGAAAAGTGAAAGACAGGAAATTGAGAAGGCACTTTTAAGATTTGTCGCTGTTTGACAAATAACAAAATAAGCCACAAATTGCGGAAGCAATAAAAATAAATTTTTTTTATGAGGAGGGAAATGATGGAGTTTGTTCAAAATTTCATAATGGGGATTGGCTTATTTGAGGTGACTATACCGGATGTGATAATGATTTTACTTGCAGTGGGACTGTTATACCTCGGAATTGCAAAAAAACATGAGCCATACCTGCTGGTTCCAATTGGCGTAGCAATGATAATGGCAAATATGCCTATGCCAAGTGTATTAAACCTTCCTGGATTTTCTGCATATGATGCGCCGGTAGTTGAATACATGATAAACTATGATATCTATGGCATTGCATATATTACCCGGAACGTTATCATGCAGGGTGGCTTGATGTATTTTATTTATCAAGGCATCTATCTGATTATTTTCCCACCTTTGATTTTCCTGTGCCTAGGCGCTATAACAGATTTCAGCCCGATTCTTTCAAGACCAACAAGTGTGATAATCGGTCTTGGAGGGCAGCTTGGTATTATTGTCGCATTCGCAGGAGCTATACTACTTAGTAATATTCTTCCCACGTTCATTGATGGGTTTTATGGATTTACTGTCGGGGAGGCGGCTGCAATTGGAAAAATAGGAAGCTCTGACGGTCCTACTGTAGTCTTCCTAGCTTCAAACCTAGCGCCGGAGCTGCTTCCGGTTATTGCTATTGCCGGATACTCTTATATGGCACTGGTCCCGGCTATACAAATGCCTATCATGAAATGGCTCACAACAGATAAAGAGCGTGTTATAATTATGCCACCGCCACCTAAGGTTTCTAAAAAAATTAAGATAATTTTCCCGATAATAACAGCTATTGCAACTTTGCTGCTGATTCCGGCTGCTGGAGCGTTGGTGGGCATGATGATGCTGGGAAATCTTATCAGGGAATGCGGTGTTACAGATCGCTATGTCCCCACCCTTGAGAAGCATCTGCTAAATGTGCTTACAATAATGATCGGCATAGCTGTGGGTGCATCTGCAACAGCCGAGGCGATGCTTAATATTACAACGATATTAGTTGTTGCACTTGGTCTTCTGGCATTTGCCTTCGGGACCGCCGGTGGCGTTTTGATTGCAAAACTGCTTAATGTGATTACTGGCGGAAAAGTTAATCCTTTGATCGGAAATGCAGCGCTTTCTGCAATGCCTATGGCCGCTCGTGTTTCTCAAAGAATGGGGCTAAAGTACAATCCACAAAACCACCTGTTGATGCATGCAATGGGACCGACAGTTGCCAGTACAATAATTTCAGCAATTGCCGCAGGCATATTCCTCGCATTATTTGGAGGTTAGTTTAGACTGTAGTTGTTTATCCCACGTTGCAGTTGCAGATATTAAATTTGATATCATGGTATACAAAAATGCAGGGGCGAACATTGTTTATCCCTGCATTTTTGTAAGTTATTAAGCATTAAGTATGAGCTTATGACTTCAAGCCAGCTTGCTCCAGTAGTGCGGGAACTTTTGACTCCCAACCAAGAGCCATTATGTGAATGCCCTGACAATGTTCACGACACTCTTTAATGATTCGCGCAGTAATCTCTATTCCAGTGATACCTGCGGCTGTTTTTTCTTTGTCGGCTTTCAACTCATCGATTATCGGCTGTGGAACACTGATTCCGGGTACATAATTCTTCATGTAGTTTACCATGCCAGCATTCTTGGGAATAATGACGCCAAGTTGAACCGGGATCTTGAACTGCTTCGCTTTTTCCATGAAGCGGATGAATTTTTCTGAATCATAAACAGCCTGAGTTTGGAAATACTCAGCGCCTGCTTCGACTTTTCTCTCCATCTTTGCAAGTTGAACATCTACAGAGTCACTGCAAGGGGAAACAACTGCGCCTTTTGCAAACTTAGGTGGTTCACCTTCGAGCTCGTTACCTGCAAGGTCATATCCGCTCTCAAGCACTCTGACTGTATGAAGGAGTGAAACGGAGTCAAGGTCGAAAACCGGTTTAGCTTGCGGATGGTCGCCTACAACCGTATGGTCGCCCGTCAGGCAGAGCAGGTTGTTGATTCCTAGACCCGCCGCGCCGAGCAGATCTCCCTGCAGCGCCAGCCTGTTTCTGTCACGGCATGTCAGTTGAAGAATTGAGGTGGAGCCCGCATCTTGCAGCGCTTTGCATACCGCGAATGAGCTCATTTTCAATTTTGAAGACTGATGATCAGTTACGTTAATAGCGTGTATATCTTGTAAATAATCTTTCACCTCATGCAGCAAATGGTCAAGATGTATGCCCTTTGGAGGGGCAACTTCTGAGGTAAGTACAAATTCGCCCTTAGCAAATAATTCTGAAATTCTCATATAGTAATCTCCTCGTTTCGTTCTTATTCGGTTTGTGGTGGTTGGCGAACAGTGTTCGCCTTTGCAATTATGGCGCGAAATTGCGCAGCTTAGCCGGATATTTCATGTTGTCAAGCAACTCGAGTTTTTCAAGACGCTTATAAATGCGTTCCCATGCGCAATCCATGTCTTTATCAACCTCGCATTTGCCATCCTTGCAACCGCCGCATTGACCGTTGACAAGGCTCTTTGAGCAGGAAGCGATCGGACAAATTCCGCCTGTACTATTTAGATAGCATTCACCGCATTGGTCGCAATCAACCTCAAGTGGAGTTGCACCTTGGTAGCCGGGGAGTGGGAAAGTGTCACAAGCTGCAAAAACAGGCATGTCGGCAAATTTCTCCGAAACCGACTGAACACCAACGCCGCAAGAAAATACAAGCACCGTGTCTGCTTTTTTTATCGTATCAAGGTGTTTTTTAGTTTGAATATCAAGATTCTCAGGGTTGCAGACATATTCGGTTCTTATAACCTTTAAAGCAGTTTCGTTATCTTTAAGCTCTTTATATATCTCCAAAGCTTCTGTTTCGGGAAAATGGACTTCCTTACAGCCTTCGCAAGAGATAACAAAAGTTTTGCCTCCGGCGAGAGCCATGATATCGTCAGTTGATTTTAATTGAGTTATCAACATATTATTTTCCCTCCGTTTCTGCTAAGACTTTTTTACCGTATTTGATCGACATGCGAAGAGGGATTCGCGATGAGCATATAAACTCGCAACATCCGCATTCCATACAATCTTTGACGGTTTTTTCATTCAGACCTTCCACATTATCTGCACCTGCATAGATCGGATAGTAGAGTGGTAGAAGCTCCATCGGACAAACATCAGCGCAACGACCGCATCGGATGCATTCACACGGCTCGGAGATATTAGGCTCAATAGCAATTATGCCGTTTGTAGCCTTGATAACCGGGACATTAAGGTCTTTAACCTCGAAGCCCATCATCGGACCACCGAGTTTGATGGTTGTATCATCATCTGTTACTCCGCCACAATAATCCACGATATCTTTGACGGAAGTACCGATTTTGACAACATAGTTGCCCGGGTTTTTGATTTTTTCACCGGTTACGGTCAAAACGCGCTCAATAAGAGGCATGCCTATCTGTATAGCATCAGAAATGGCTTTTACCGTGCTGACATTACTTACAACAACACCAACATCAAGCGGGAGCGCACCACTAGGGACATGACGGTCAAGAGCACGCTTTATAAGCATTTTCTCTGCACCCTGCGGGTATTTTGTTTTTGCTGTAACAACTTCAATCTCAGGGATGTTCGCTGTTTTCCCTTCAAGGAGTTCAATTGCATCGTGCTTATTATCCTCAATTACGATCATACCCTTTTCTGCTCCTGTGGTCTTCATTACGACCTTGAGACCGAAGATGATATCATCGGCATACTCAAGCATTGATTTATGGTCAGCAGTCAACAATGGCTCACATTCGCAACCATTGAGAAGGATAGTGTCGATTGGCTTAGGTGATTTCAGTTTTACTGATGTTGGGAAACCAGCGCCACCCATACCGACGATGCCTTTTTCCTTGACTAATTCGACAACTTCGTCAACCGAAAGTTCAGTCCAGTCAGCGCAAGGCTTTACAGATTCGTGAACCTCGTCATTTCCATCAGAATCAATAACGACAGAAAGGGATTTCAGTCCGGTATTCGGGTGAATCCGATCCTCAACAGCAACAACAGTACCGCTGACACTTGAGTGAACATTTGCGCTTATAAAGCCACCAGCTTCACCGATTTTTTGTCCGAGCTTTACGGTGTCGCCGACCTTTACTGTCGGCTGTGCTGGTGCGCCTGCATGTTGTGAAAGCGGGATAACAACTGTTTTTGGAGGAGGAAATGCCTTGAGCGGGAGATGTTCGCTGAATTCTTTTTGCTCAGAGGGATGAAGACCTCCGTAAAAACCGACAAGGCGCTTTTCGCGAACAGATTTTACGTAGTCATTGACAACCTTGAAGGTGACTTTTGAATGATCTCTGAGCTGGATCGGCAATGCATTCAGGGCATCTGTACGATTCTGAGCGCTGAGTCTTTCATAAATCTTGTCCCATGCACAATCCTTGTCCTTGTCCACTTCGCATTTGAAATCTTTTGAACCGCCGCATTGCCCATTAACAAGGCTTTTTGAGCAGTCAACGATCGGGCAAACGCCGCCCGTGAGGTTAAGGTAACACTGTCCGCAAGCGTCGCAACGCTTGTTTGTCAGCGCCATGCCATGACGACCGTCAAAGCTTACGGAATCTGCGGCCGCGTAAGTCGGTTTGTCAACCAGCTCGGCAACAGTTTGGATACCCAATCCGCAGGAAATGACGCAGACATTTTTTGCGCCTGCAGGAAGTCCGGATTTGAGCTTCTTTTCTGTCATCATTTTGTTGCACAGAAAATCCACTTTCACGCTGCCGACAAGCGTCTTGCCCTGAGCGTCTGCGAACTCACAGAACTCACCGCATTCAGGCTCGTCCTCTGCCGCAAACTCCTTGAAACACTTATTGCATGATACTACGAATAAATCATCCTTGTGTTCAAGAAGCGAGATCAGCTCTTCCTCTTTCTTTAGTTTAAACTTGGTATAATCTTCCAAAATCGATCTGCCTCCTTTGTTTAAAAGATATGTAAAAAGTTTGACATGGTTTATGTGCGCAGAAATTTTGAACAAGGCTCATAGTTGTCCATTGTTGCCATTGGATGTACTGCAATCACTAACAGCATGAGCATTATATCATAGTGGATATTTAATTGTCCATATTCGTTACAACTGTGTATTTGTAATTTGAACTTATATGTTACGATTTCATTCCAGCCTTGAAGCCTAAGCGCCCACATTACTGAGTGAACAGTAACCTTATATGCTACATTTTACAAAGATTTGCATGTTTTCAGTCCCCGCTCTCACTGCTGTTATGCCAAACATTCTGTACATCATCATTGTCCTCCATCATGTCAAGCATTTTTTCCATGTTCTTGACATCATTCGGATCTGTCAGCTTAATATAGTTTTGAGGGATCATTTCTATTTGCGCGGATAAAAAAGTGTATCCTGCCGCTTCAAGTGTGTTTGTGACAGAGTTGAAGTCATCCGGTGAGGTATATATTTCGAAGACGCTCTCTCCGGTTTCTACATCATCCGCTCCGGATTCAAGTGCATCGTTAAGCATTTTATCCTCGTCGATGCCACCATCTTCATTGTCTATGATTATCACGCCTTTTCTATCGAATGACCAAGATACGCAACCAGCCGTACCCATATTTCCACCGTACTTATCGAAATAATGGCGCATATCTGCTGCTGTTCTTTTGCGGTTGTCTGTCATAGCATCAACTATCACGGCAACGCCAGATGGTCCGTAACCCTCATAAGTTATGCGCTCGTAGTTATCACCGCTGCCTGCTCCAAGCGCCTTTTCTATTGTTCGCTTTATATTGTCATTGGGCATGTTTGCAGCTTTTGCTTTTGCAATAACAGTCGCTAGTTTGGAATTATTCACCGGATCACCGCCGCCGCCCTCTTTAACAGCGACCATCATTTCTCGTGCAATTTTAGTGAAAATTTTACCTCTTTTTGCGTCTTGAGCGCCTTTCGTTCTTTGAATGTTTTTCCACTTAGAATGTCCGGCCATTAATATACCTCCGAGTAAAGTTGAAGTTTGAATAAATCTTAGCATAAACGAGACTGCTGTGCAACACTGCAAATGATTATTACAAAACGTAATATTAATAAACCCGTTTGAATAATGTTGATGAATATTCATTGCATGATATGCAAAATGGAAGCAAATTATGTGAGATTTGCTAAATTTTTTTGTATATCTACGCAAAAATTCTTATCTCACGAGAAGGTCGTAAGAAAGAATGCTTTTGTTTTAAGTTTACATAAATTGATGAAGTATTTTTAAGTACAAAAAGTTGTTAACAATTTCCACAGAGTTATCCACATACCGTCAGAATATGAGCTGCAATGGATACGTCGAAAAATGTCAAAAATCACCATTGCCCGCGAGCGTGTATTTCGCTTGCCAGTCAGCTAGAGAGTGAGTTTACATAAAATAGTAATGCATAATTTTTCGTTGGATATTCACCGGGAGCAACAAAGCGGGGTGCATCTGATCTGTTTGAGATTGTCACATGAATAAGTTACGATGTTTTTTTGCATGAAAACATGTGATTGTTGAAAAATTTGATGAACTAAAATAAATAAAACGCTGTTGAAATTATCCCTGTCTATGATGTATAATTACCGGCAGTCGGAAATGTAAGAAAATAAATCATTAAAATATTAGGAGGGATTTCATGAAAATCACAGCAGCGGTAACCAGAGAAAAGGGTAAATACACTGTTGAGACAGTAGAGCTTGCGGAGCCGAAAGCAAATGAAGTACTGATAAAAATGGTTGCATGCGGGATTTGCCACACTGACTTTGCAGTTATCGAGCAATTTTTACCTATCCAATTTCCGTATGTCGCAGGTCATGAGGGGGTTGGTATAGTCGAGAAGGTCGGCTCAGCCGTTGATGATTTGGCACCCGGAGACCGTGTCACGATTACTTTCCCAAGTTGCGGTAAATGCGAGGCGTGTTATGAGGGAAGACCATATGCTTGTATTGATGGTTTCGAATGTCTCTTTGGCGGTAACTACAGAGATGGCACAAAGCGTATGAAGGGAGAAGACGGTGTTGAGATAGGTGTTATGTTCGGGCAAGGTTCTTTTGCAACATACACGATTGCCGATCAGAGCAATACAGTAAAAGTTGATGTTGATAGCGATGATGAGCTTGCAAAGCTTTGCTCGCTCGGATGCGGTATACAAACCGGAGCCGGCGCAGTGCTCAATCGTATGAAGCCGCGTCCGGGCAAGAGTCTCGCTGTCTTTGGTTGCGGTACTGTTGGTCTTGCAGGTATCATGGGTGCAAAGATTGCAGGTTGCTTCCCAATTATTGCCGTGGATATATCACAATCAAGGCTCAATATGGCTAAGGAGCTTGGCGCGACTCATGTTATCAATGGCAAGGATGAGGATGTTGTTGCTAAGATTATGGAGATTACGGGCAGTGGTTTAAACTTTGCTCTTGAGGCAGCGGGAAATCCGGCGGTAACAATCACGATGCTTGATAGTATGGCAAGGGAAGGGCTGGCTGTTCTTGTCAGTGTTACAGGTCCTGCCGAGGCACCGATTATTCTTGAGAAGCATATTATGAATCCTTCTGTCACGGTCGCCGGTGCTGTTGAAGGTTGTTCGAATCCTAAGGTGTTTATTCCGGAGCTTACGAAGTTCTATAAAGAGGGACGTTTGCCGGTCGATAAATTGAATGTATTTTATGATTTCAAGGATATAGATAAGGCGCTCAAAGATTGCGCCGATGGTGTTGCGATCAAGCCAGTTTTGAGATTTTAGCGTTTGATGTTTTAACTTAATAATTATTGAGCGGTCAACCTGTATCAATGGGTTGGTCGCTCTTTTATTGTTTTTATAGTTACTGTTCAGATCAAACCTGCAGCGCGGCGAAAATACAGGCTCTGAGTGCAAGCGCACACATTGCTGAGTGAACAGCAACTTTTTGTACTCAGCTATTTGTACACAGCTGCATTTTTGTGTTGACATTAATATAACGTTATGTTACTTTATTAGAAGTTAACGATGGCTAATGTAGAGGAACGATAATGAACGAATTAGACAGACTGCGACAAATCCATCGTTCGTTGAGCGATGTTATCTCACAGATGGAAGCTGAGTTAAAGGAAAAACCCAGTCTTATTACCAGAACCGTAAGACTGGGGGATGCTAGGAGCATGGCTGTTCTAGCAGCAATATATAATGCCGGAGGGTCAGTTTCGTCTGTTGAGTTTGAAAATATTCTGGCGAGATTTGGCAGGACACTCAGAGGGGCGGGCGGTTTTTTTGGTGGCGCGGGTGCCAGCGTTCGCCGCGAGGATGGCAAGCTTATTATTACAAGCGCAGGTGCCGAATCACTTGAGAAATGGAAGTTGCGTTATGGCAGCGGATGGATGGAGGCGCTTTTAACTCCTGAAGCGCTCAGCGACAGGGCCTACCCGGATAATTCGAGAATATCCTTTGGCACTAACCACGAACAACTGACCACTGGTGCTCAGCAGGGCGCAATATAACCGGACTATCCATAATATGAAAGCGGGATTCACTCTGATGAAATTCTGGAGTCGAAAAGGAAAAAGGACTGCAAAGACGCCACAGAAAGCAAAAGCTGAAAAGAAGGCGGCAAAGAGCGGGTCAATAAAAATACTGTCTTTTAAAAAGGCGGTAAGGGATAAGCATGCGAAAATGTGGTCTGATAATAAGTCGGTTAAAAATAAGTCCATGAAAATATGGTCTGTTAAAAAGGTGACAAAAAAGGAAACGAAAAAAGTCGGAGATGTAGCGGAAGAGATATTGTCGGAAGATGCCCTTCTCCCTTTGTTCACGAAAGCAAAGCAGCCCACAAGAAACCATCAAAAAATAATTGATTTTGAAACATTGCAAACATGGTATAACGAGAGTAACCAGAGCAAAGCTGTCGGTGCCGAAGTGATTCCCGGATCATACACTAAGAAGCAACAGAATTTGAAGTTTCTTATACAATAAGAGAGAGAAAAGAGCTGCTTATGCAGCTCTTTGAATTATTCAGGCGCTTTGATAATCGCTTCAAGATTTTTTAGTCATCTTACCATCGTTCATTTGCGACTAAGCATATCTATTATAGTAAATATCGTCAAAATAATATCCTAATATGCTGGAATTTTGTACATGCTATAGGAACGGCTTTTATTGTGTTCTGAGAAAGTTCCATGTATAATTGCGTGAACCTGAATTGCAGAATATCAAGACAGGGCTGACTGATGTTTTTGCCGTTGAGGTAATTGCGGAAAGTGACGACAGATATATGACTATTTTATCCCTGTTACCAATATTATGCCTGTTCATACTATTAATAGGTTTGAAAATGAGTGTGGCAAAAGCGGGCGCGATTTCTTTCGGGCTTGCGCTTATCATTGCACTTGTGTTTTTTGGACTTACCGGTTTTGGACTGATAGTTGCTGTTGGGAAGGCGTTATCGCTTGCCTTATTTGTGCTTCTCATTGTGTGGGGAGCGCTTTTATTGTACCACCTAGTTGACGGTTTCAAGGCAATAGATGTCATAAATAAGAACTTTGTTATTTTGGTTGAAGACAAGTTTGTTGAATTTGTTATTCTTGCATGGTTATTTACAGGTGTATTCCAAGGAATGGCGGGATTTGGGGTTCCGGTCGTAATTGTCGCTCCGATTTTGATTGCATTGGGTTTCGACAAAGTTAAATCTGTAGCTGCAGCGCTTCTGGGGCATACTTGGGCTGTAACTTTTGGATCTATGGGGGCAGCTTTTTTCATAATCCAGATGTTAACAGGGATACCTTATGAAGAACTCGGATTACCAATGTGGATATTCAATACAGCAATACATTTTCTGACCGGGCTGGGAGTCTGCTGGTTATATGATGGGTTTAAGGGCATAAAGAAGGGGATATCATATATTCTTCCGGTCTCTGTCGTAATGGCTGCTGTGCAGTTACTTATCATAAGTCTGGAGCTTTATTCTTTGGCATCACTGCTGACGGCGTTGGTAGGTTTAACAGCTATGCTCCTGCTATACAAACTTCGAACTAAATCGAAGGGCAAAAATGAGGGTATGTATGCGTCTGAACTTAACTTGCTTCAGTCTGTTCTGCCATATGCTGTAATCCTTGGTCTATCGGTTGTGTTTCAGTTTCTGCCTGATATTTTGCGAAATATTTCTTTATCATTTACATTCCCGGGAACAGAGACAACGATCGGTTACATTGTGACACCTGAGACAGGCTATGCAAGGATGAGACTTTTTGGTCATCCGGCGGTGCTGTTGCTTGCGGCTTCAGGAGTGGCGATTGGGATATATAAGCGTGCAGGTGTTTGGGATAAAGCAGTTTTTAAGGATGCTTTGAATAAGACGGTTAAGAAGGGGATACCGGCAACACTCGCGCTTTTGTTTCTCGGGAATATGTCACTTATTATGATGGATTCTGGTATGACCCATTTGCTGTCATATGGCGTCGCTGATTTAACCGGGGATTTCTATCCACTGGTAGCGCCATTCTTTGGTGTCCTTGGCAGCTTTTTGACTGGTAATAACACAAACTCCAATATATTATTCGGCAGTTTTCAGTACACTATAGCAGCGAGATTGGATGTTAGCGGAGCAATGATGTCGGCAGTTCAATCGATGTCGGGCGGTATTGGTGTTGCGATAGCCCCGACCTTGGTGCTTATGGGTGCGATCGCTTCGAAGCTCGATGGGCAGGAGTCGCTTATTTACAGAAAAATTATTGGAATTGTTTTGATTATTGCATTGGTAATGGGCGTTGTGAATTTTATATTGATATGAGGCGACAAACTGCCATAGTGCTGCATTAATACGCACTGACGAATCCATCGCCTGCGACTATTATATGGTCGTCGAGACGAATGCCCAGAAGTTCTCCGGCAAGTCTTATTCGTTTAGTTACCTCCTTGTCTTGGTCGCTTATATCCAGCATGCCACTGGGGTGATTGTGCGCGATTATTATAGATGCAGCCCTGTCTTCTATTGCAGGAGAGAATACCTCACGGGGATGCACAAGGGAAGACATTAAAGTGCCGATTGTAATTGTGCGGGTATTAATCAGCCTTCTTGCGCCGTCTAATGTCATCATCACAAAATATTCCTGTTTTTTATTTCGGATAAAATCTAACTGATCCGCTGCCTTTTCAGGTGAGTCAATAAGCGGAGCGGATTGCTTTGTAAACCTTCTGCGCCAGAACTCAAGTGCCGCAAAAACGACTGTTGCCTTTGCCTGACCGATTCCTTTTATCGTTTTAACATCTTCTATTGTCAGGTTTTCTGCGCCGATTTTCTGGATTGCGGCATTAAGATTTTTAGCTATTTGCTTAAAATCATTTCCCCTACCTCCGCTGCCAATCACGGCTTGAAGCAACTCGATATCTGAGAGCGCCGATGCACCCTTGCGGTTTAGTTTTTCGCGAGGCAATTCATGTGAAATGCTCATATTACAAACCTCCATATTGCGCCAAACTAACATGTCAAACAAACATGCTGCCTAATGACTTACACTAATAGTGTAACCACCAATGGCAGCATTTTCAATATGAATTTGAACTTGTAAAATTGAGTTGATAAAGGTTGAAATATCTACAATAGCGGGATGTGAAAATTTTAGTGACTGATTGTTGAGGAGGGTTTAGCATCTTTGGTTTTCTCAGTGTCGAGAAAGGGGAGGAGTTTAGTATATAGACCTATTAGCGGACCTGTGAAGATAGCGCATACAACAGTCCCGACGCTTACGACCATGAAGGCATTGCTGGCGATTATAAGTGTAATCATGGCGGCAACAGTGGTCGCGACCATATCAAATGCGAGTTTGGATTTTGACATTGGCCAGCCAAAGATATCGCCGATAGTTTTTGCAAGCCCATCCGGTGGGGCAAGTATTATATTTGCGCCAACGATAGTCCTGATTCCAAGCGAGAAAATAATCATGCCCAAAGTCAAGAAAAACAGGGAGTGCCAGAACGTTAGAAGCAGAAGGTCAAGCCTGTCGTAAAAGAAGTCAAGCATGAGTCCGAATACATAAGCAAGAGGGAGCTGGAGCAGGTGTCTCAATGTCGGTCGCCGTGTAATGATTACCTGTACAAGAACGCAAAAGGCGTTGAATAATGCAGAGCACTGTCCGATTGTAAGAGGAACAAACATGTACGCTGCAACAGCTATGGCACCGCCGGGCGCAACGCCTATTCCTGCCCTTATTGACATAGCAATGCCAAATGACATTACAATAAGCCCAAGAATGTAGCAAATGATTCTTTTTGCCCACCGGCGTCTATTCTGTATGTCGGTCATGAATTGCATTACCTCTCAAAAATCCAACCTGTGAAGAACAGGCGCGGAGTCAGAACAATCATGATGATAACTATTTTGACTGTCTAATGTTATCACGTAAGTGGAGGCATTACAATCAAAATATGCGGAATTGAGGCATTGGAGTTTCTCGCGCATGTGCAAAGGCTAGGGATATGAAGTTCTCACATTCCTAGCCTTTGTCAGCAATTTTGTTAACAGCAACTTATCAATAGAACATTAAGGAGTCACTATAACGGAACCGTCAGCAGACTGATCCCAAGCTATCGGTAGGGATAATGCTCCAACACCTCCGAGGAGAACATCACCGGGCTGCTTGGAAATAGTTACGAGAGATTCTCCAATATTTGCATACCTAATAATTTGTTTTGTACTTTCCGAATTTCACTCTCTATTAATAAAGACCCAGAAAAGATCAAAATTGTTGCCATGAAGTTTGTGAATTTTTTGTTAACAAATCCATGCTTGTCTAAAACTTAATTATTTACGAGTCTGAATAGCAGACATTAGAAAGTCGAAAAAAGTCAAAACCGTAGGATGAACAATAACGTGGAAACAATATTGCATTTCAGGGAAAATCTGTTTTTGCATGCAATTTGGCAAAAAATACGATAAAACAAACTCGTAAGTTGCAAACTTACGAGTTGTAAAAGCGAAAGTTGTAGATATGTTTTATGACGTTTTTATCCGCTTTGGCTCAGGTAGCCCAAGTGACAAAATCGCGACCATGATCAGCGCAGCAATCGAAAATGCCAGAACCATGCTGTAAGAGCCTGTAAGGTCGTACAGCAATCCGGGTATCCATGAGCCGACAGCTCCGCCAAGTTGATGGCTTATTGCAATAAAACCCAAAACTGCTCCTGTAGAGTATTTTTCGAATAATTGGACTGCTACGGAGTTTGTTGGCGCAATAGATGCCATTTCGACCATGCCATATCCAACCGCAAAGACCAGCAGCATCCAAGGCTGTTGCATCAAAATCAGCAACACATAAGTAACGGCACGAAAACCGTATATAACAGCAAGTTGCCGCTTGCGGCTGAAATGATCTGAAAGATGACCGGTGACAATGGTTCCTCCGATATTTGAAATGGCAATTAAACTGATTGCCAAAGCGATGGTCCCAACAACAAATCCTCGACCTTCCGACATGGGAATAAGGTGGACATTTACTAGCCCTACATCAGTAAATCCGCATACAAAATAGGGGATTGCCAGTAACCAGAAGGCTTTTTTCTTAAAAATACCTATGGTCGGCAGTTTTTGTGCATTCTTTGCTACATCAGTGTCGGTATTTTCAACATTGGTGTCTAGGGATGCTTTTTCATGTGTCTCATACCCATAAGGTTTCATGCCCTTGTCTTCAGGTTTGGCTCGCAGGAGGAAAATGAATAGTGGACCAACGATGACGATTATCATTATGCTAAATATGGTCAGCGCCGCTCTCCAGCCCAATGCTTCAACTACAAAAAGGTTCGCCGGACCTAAGACCAACATGCCTATTGCCATTCCGGAGGTCATAAGCCCTAATGCAAGTCCTCGTTTTTCTACAAACCAGTTTGAGATTATTGGTGTGGCAACCGAATGCCCGACCCCCGCTACTCCAATTGAGAATAAAACCGAATAGAAAAGGAATACATGCCATATTTGGGTTGCCTGTGCTGTCAAAAGCAGACTTATTCCTATGATAAAAACGCTCACGGCAGGAACAATGTTTTTCCCTATGTAATCATTGAGTTTTCCGGCTAAAGGCATTGCTAAGCCGAAGAATACGAAGCTTATCATTGAGATGGTGGTGACTGCCGTCCTGCCTACAGAAAATTCATATTCCCATGGAGATATATATGCTCCGAAAGATACCCTCATGCCGAATGATGCTACCATCCCAACAAACAGGACGCCCAAAATTACCCAGTGATAATAAGAAGCTCTCTGACCGGTTTGATTTTGCAATAATTTTTCCTCCATATAAATAGTTGTGATCGTATATTTGTATAGCATGTTGCGATTATATATTTTAGATGTTAATATTAACCAGTGTGTGTTTAACAGCAAGATAATGGCGGATTTAACTAGTTTTTATAAAGAGCTTCACTCACGCGATATAAATACAAGGAACAGGCTTAGACATATGAAAAAACATTACGGATGGGCTGTGCTGGTTGCATGTTGTGCAATGATGCTCGGGCTTGGTATGACCACAAATGCAATAGGTCAATATTTTGTTCCTGTGACATATGATCTCGGATTTGGAATGGGAGAGTTTACTTCATATTATGCTGTTCGCGGCGTGTTTCTCGTAGCTTCTATGACCGTGCTCAACAGGCTTCTGAAAAGATTCGACACTCGCGTGTTGCTAACAATTTGTTTTTCGATTCAGGTACTGTGTACAGCGCTGATGGGAACCTTTAATCAAGTCTGGCAGTGGTATCTCGCAGGCGCGGTCATGGGGGCGTTCTTGCCTCCGGTGTATTTTGTGATTCCACCAATCGTACTCAGCAACTGGTTTATGAAGAAAAAGGGTTTTGTGATTGGTATCGCGCTGGCATTTACCGGCGTCGGCGGCGCAATCATGAACCCCATTCTCGCAAGTATCATTGAAAGCCATGGATGGCGTACCGCTTATTTTGCAAATGCAATTTTTGCCGGTGCAGTGGTGCTTCCTTTTGTGATGTTTGTAATTCGGCTCAATCCGTCCGATAAGGGGCTCAAGCCATATGGGTATGAGACGCCGCCGGAGCAGCTCGGGAACGATGTGGTTGATGCTGCTTCGGGTGCTGCTGTAACCACGGATGCAAATGCGGATTTAAATATGCATAAGGGTGTTTCAAGGGAAACGGCAGTACGTTCACTATCATTTATAGCAATGGTTTTGCTGTTCATTGCGGCAGGATTTTTCGCGGGTTTTCCGCAGCATCTCACGGCTTACGGAATATTCATCGGGTATTCCGCTACGATGGCGTCGTTATTTCTTTCTCTCAGTATGGTTGGGAACTTCACAAGCAAGCTTGCTCTAGGATATATCAATGACAAATTCGGCGGTAAAGCAATGTTCTTTTCTTCACTGGGGCTGACCGCTGCGTCACTATTATTGTTACTTGCTGGCTTCGGGTTCTTACCGCTACTGATTCTGGGGTCGTTGTTTGCGGGCGGGTTGTTGTCAATATCTTCGGTGGCGGCGCCGCTTCTGGTTCATACTGTCTATGGTTCGCGAGATTATGCAAGGATTTTCGTGTTGCTCGCGTTGTTCTCGAATTTGTTTGTTTCTTTTGGACCTCCGATTGTTGGATTTATGTTTGATGTATCCGGAAGTTATGTGATCCCATTTGTTGTGGGGGTTGTTGCGGCTGGTGTGGCTATGGTGTTGACAGTTGCTTCGATAAAGACCAGCAAAAGATTGACATGGAGTTAGCGGTAGTGAGTATGGGCGAACACAGTTCGCCCATACTATGCCAATTTGCGGTGAATTTGATTGATTGCCGTAGGTAATGATTTGTGGGTTAACACAGTTTGCCCTACAAATTAAATTCTTTTTTTACTGTCGTGAATTGCGCTACTATGAAATCCAATTCTTCTTTTGTGTGCGCCGCTGATACTTGGCAGCGGATTCGTGCCTTATCCCTTGGTACGACGGGGAAACTGAAGCCTATGACATAAACGCCCAACTCAAGCATTCGGGCTGCGATATCGCCGGTCAGCTTAGCATCCCCAAACATCACTGCGACAATAGGGTGAGTGCTTTCGACAATGTTTAGTCCGAGCGCTGCAATCTTCTTTCTGAAATATGTGGTGTTTTCTTCGAGCAGATCGCGACGGGAGGGATCCGCTTTTAGCATTTTGAGCACATGAAGTGATGCACCTGCAATCACCGGAGCGAGCGTGTTAGAAAAGAGATAGGGGCGGCTTTTTTGGCGAAGCAACTCAACAATTTCTTTCCGTGCAGATGTATATCCTCCGGATGCACCACCAAGCGCTTTGCCTAATGTGCCGGTGATGATGTCAACACGACCCTGAACTCCGCAATGCTCAGGAGTGCCGCGCCCTGTCGCGCCCACGAAGCCGACAGCATGACTGTCATCAACCATGACGAGTGCGCCGTATTTATCAGCGAGGTCACAAATCGATTTTAAATCCGCAATGATGCCATCCATCGAGAAAACACCATCAGTTGCGATCATCTTGATTCTTGATCCTTTGGCTTCTTTGAGACATTTTTCAAGCTCTGACATATTGTTGTTTTTGTATCTGAGTCGCTTTGCCTTACAAAGACGGACGCCGTCAATTATGCTGGCGTGGTTGAGCTCGTCGGAGATAATCGCGTCCTGCTCATCAAGCAGGGTTTCGAACAATCCGGTATTTGCGTCAAAGCAGGATGAGTACAATATTGTATTATCCATTCCGAGAAACTCTGAGATGGCAGATTCAAGCTCTTTATGAATTGACTGTGTGCCGCAAATGAAGCGCACTGAGGATAAGCCATAACCCCATTTGTCAACTGCATCTTTTGCAGCGGCAATGATTTCTGGATTATCGCAAAGCCCAAGATAGTTATTGGCGCACATGTTAATGACCTGAGGAACCATGGTTGTACCTATGTTCCCGGATTGGGGAGTAGTGAGCACGCGCTCGGCTTTATAAGTGCCGGAGCTTTTTATTTCATCAACAGTTTTTGTGTATAATTTCAATGCATTATTGTCCATAAGGGATCCTCCTTTATTTTCCTTGGGAAAAACTGCCGTAAGGATGTATGGTTATTTCAGATGTGAAGATGATGTTGGCGAGGGACTCTTGTCCCGAGTTTCTAGGAACATTGTACTATTGCCAGTTTAACACAACTTTTCCTGAGTTTCCTTTTTGCATAGCCTTAAAACCCTTTTCGAAATCCTTAAAATCGAACCGATGCGTTATAATTTCATCGATATCAAGTCCTGTTTGTAGCATTGACATCATTTTATACCATGTTTCATACATTTCGCGACCATAAATTCCCTGAATCGTTAGCCCGCCAAAAACCACCTTGTCCCAGTTTATCGAAGTCTGACCGCTGTGAATGCCCAGCAATGCGATACGTCCGCCGTTATTCATGCTCTCAACCATGTCCTGAAACGCCTTGTCAGAACCGGACATTTCAAGCCCGATATCAAAGCCCTCCGACATATTCATCTCGTGCATGAGATCCTTCATTGAAATATCACGAGGGTCAGCAACCCATGCACTGGGCACAAGTCTTTTGGCAAGTACTAAGCGATAGTCATTAACATCGGTTATGGCGATTTTTTTTGCACCGCAATGTAGGCATATCATAGCCGCCATGATACCAATAGGGCCGGCACCGGTTATCAAAACATCCTCGCCCGGGATATTAAATTTAAGAGCCGTATGTACTGCGTTACCAAGTGGGTCAAAACATGCTGCGACATCAAGAGGGATTCCCTTTGCCACCCTGACAACATTTTCAGCTGGGATTACTAGGTATTCGGCAAAGCAACCATCCCTGTTTACTCCAACGCCTTTTGTGTTATTGCAGAGGTGGAAACGACCTGCCATGCAATTGCGACAGGTATGGCATATAATATGCCCCTCGCCGGAGACGATCTCACCGATTTTATACCCAACGACGCCATCACCGATTTCAGCAATTTTGCCGACGAACTCATGACCTATGACAAGCGGAGTTTTTATAGTTCGCTTACTCCAAGCATCCCAATTATATATATGGAGATCAGTGCCGCATATAGCTGTCTTGAGAATGTGGATCATGACCTGACCCGCACCGACTTCGGGAATGGGCACCTCCTTACACACCAGCCCGCGACCCGGGGCTTCTTTGACTAAGGCTTGCATGGTTTTTCCGCTCATAACAATGACCATTCCTTTCCTGTTCCATTAATGTTGTACTAATATTAGCACAGTTGGCGGTAAAATGCCATATGTTAACATAGTGAAATTCAGGAAATTTATCACTATTACTTGTACTTCAATCTAATGTATGGTACATTTTGGCAGTGGATATATAATCTCAGTTTGTTTGAAATATAGGTGAGGTACCGATGCTTAAAGAGAGAATTAAGAAAAGGATGATAACGATTTTGACCGAGGCTCGTAAAGCTATTTTGTTCGGATTGGCGATAACTGCGGGAGTCACAATCCTGAGCGCTCTGTATGGATTTATTGTTGATGGTCGTTTTGTGATTGGTTACGCTTTTACGGCAAATTTTGTTACCGCAGCCATAATAATTGTGCTGGGCTTTTTTACTCCTATTGCACCGAACAGGCTGGTTAACAAAGGCAAGAGTGCTCAATCTGCAAATTACCCCATGCATAAAGACTACATGGAGGCTCGGTCCGAGAAGCAGAAAAAAGGAGTCAAAATTATCTGGGTAGGCATTGTGATAGCCGCTATAACCGGCGTGGTTGAGATCATGGTTTGGATGCTTTAAACCATCATATGGAAAAACCGAAAACAGGTCATCCGTAATTTGCGGATGACCTGTTTTGTTAGAAGCTTAAGTTTTTTGCGGGGTTGGAGATGCCAATGTTTCTACAAATCAAACAGCTGGATAAACCTGCTAAGCAATGCCGCAGTCTCAGCTCTGGTTGCTGTATCACGAGGATTGAGCATGTTATTGTACCCCTGCATCAAATCATTGTGAATCGCCCACTGGACCGCGGAGACCGCCCAAGCACTTACACTGCCAAAGTCAAGGAAGTCCGCGCCGACATTGGAGGCAGGCACGGTAACATTGAGACGCCTGAACACAGCATAGTTATATAGCATAGTTACCACTTGCTCGCGGGTTATTTCAGTATCCGGTGCGAATAGATTATTGCCCACACCTGCGGACAATCTGTAATTAACCGCCCAAGCGACTGCCTCACTGTACCATCTTTCGGCGCTGACATCGTCGAAAGATGGTGTAAATGTTACATCCGGCTCACCTGCAAGACGATAAAGCATTGTAATGAGCATTGCGCGGCTGAGAGCTCCATTTGGGTCGAAAACGGTGTCTGAGATGCCGCGCATAATGCCCCTTTGCCAGAGGCAGTTAATGTCGCTATATGCCCAATGTGTTTCCGTAACATCAGTGAAGGGTAGTGGCATCGGAGGGGCAGGAGGCTCTGTGATACTAAGCTCTTGCGTCTGATCGGGCGGAGTTTCGGGAGGCTGGGAGGGAACAGTGTCATCGTCTCCACCGACGCCGCTACCACCACTACCGCTGCCATTGGTGATCGGGTTAACGGTGAAGCTGGTCGTAAATGAAATTGGTGCGAGCATAGGATTGCCGCTTATTGTCACCAACGCGGTATATGTGCCTGTACTTAAACCGACATTTGGGTTGATGTCAAAAGCAGCGCTTCCGCCGATAGGGATGCTTGGCAGCGTTACTGTGCTTAATGTAAAATTGCCGGAAGTTGGGTTTGTCAGTGTAATGTTAAGCGCACCTGTGGGCTGCGCACCCATGTTGTTAATTGTAACGGTTTGCATAGGCGGGGTTGTAAATCCAACATTTGCCGAAGGGAAGGTAAGTGTGCCGACAACATCATGGGAAATTGAGAAATCGGGGCTGGATGTTATAATGCCGCTGCCGGAGATGGTATCGTCGGGTAAAATGCTTCCCATATTGATGATCATGCCATCATTGTTAATTGAACCTTGATTGTTGATTGCTGCGCCGCCTAGGTTGCTTATGGTGCCGGATGTATTATTTTCGATAGAGCCTGATGCGTTATTGTCAATAGTTGCGTTGTTGTTTATAATTCCACTACTATTGATGGTACCATTGTTTTCAAAAATGCCATCATTATTAATTGTGCCAGGGTTGTTAAGTGTGCCGTTATTTGTAAATGATAATGGCGCGGTTGCGGTATTGTTTATGGTGCCGAAATTGTCTATAGTACCTGTACTGGTAAAATCGCCGTCGTTATTTATAACGCCACCGTTAATGAGAGTTGCATCATTACAGAAATTCAGTGAGCCGGAAGAAGAGTTGTTGATAGTGCCACCAATTTGATTATTGATTTGTCCGGAGCAGATGGTATCCAGATTTCCATTATTATCAATGACGCCACCATCCGTATTTGTCAGGGTGTTTCTGTTGCTGAATTGTGCATCTGCATTGTTTATGATTGTTCCGGAGTTATCTACATCACCATTGTTTACAAGATTGCTGCCGCTGCCGGAGTTGACAAGCATGCCTCCGGGAGAAATGCTGATAGTACCGGTGATGATGCTAGGGTCAGAATCATCAGTGTCATTGATGATGATGCCATTGTTTGAAAGTGAACCACCGGAGTAGATGTTAATATTGCCGTTGTTGTTGATTAGACCGTTATTCGTAAGTGTTCCGTTAATATCCAATGCTCCTGTGGTGGAAACAGTGATTGTGCCATTATTAATGAAATCAGATCCCACGGCTACATCGGCGGTACCATTTATAAAGAGGTTCTGACTGCTTCCTAGCGAGCCTGTGATATCAACCGACGCGCCATCATTTATTGTGAGTGTAGTTCCATCGAATGTCCACGAATTGTTGGAACCGAAATCACCTGGTTGCAAAGTTGTTAAGTCGATTGGACCGGTAGTAGCTGCGCGTTGTACACTGAAGCTGACGTTGAATTCCTGCGGAGATACATTGATATCATCGCTTGTTACAGTTACGGTAGTAGTGTATATGCCCTCGGGCAAGCCGGAAATCGGTACAACTGAGAATACGGTGGTAGCATTTGGCGCCATATCGGCAACAGAACTCGGGTCTGCGGTGAAGTCGGCAGGATTGCTTCCGCTTAGAGCGATAGTGAGATTTCCTGTTGTTGATGTACTGCTTACGTTTGTGATTGTTACATCCAAAGGTGCAACTGCCGGATATCCCATAGTTGCTGTCGGGAATGAATACGAACCGGATGTTGAGAGGGAAATACCATAAAGAGGAATCGGAGTTGCCGTAAAGGTAACATCAAATGACTGGGGAGCTGTAGGCGAGGCAGTGCCTGTTGAGACGGTGACCGTGGCTGTATAAGTGCCTGGCGGCAGAGCGGTGTTGGGTGTTACTGTGAAATTGGCTGTCCCGGGTGGTGTGCCGGGAGAAATACTACTAAGAGCATTTGTGCTTAATGTGAAATCGGATGCATTTGACCCGCTTAACAAGACATTGAGGCTGCCAGTTGATTGATTTCCCATGTTTGTCACGGTGACAGATAATGGAGTCTGATCACCATAGCCCTCCACAACCTGCGCAAAAGTGTGGGTTCCGGATTCGCTGAGTGAAATGGCATAAACAGGCATTACATTTACAGTAAATGACAAGCCAAACGACTGGGGAGTGATATTTGCACCGCCCGAAACAGTCACTGTTGCGGTATAAGTACCCGGAGTCAATCCGGAAATCGGCATGACATAGAAAGTTGAAGATGTCGCTCCGGATGAGATTGAAGGAACGGACATAGTTGTTGTTGCTGTCCCGGATAATGCTGTGCTCTCGCTTATTGCGAATGAAGCGGCATTTGTTCCGGTCAAATCAATGCTAATAGCGTCGGTTGGTTGGTTTCCGGTGTTAGTTATGATTAAGCTGCGATTATCTGCTGTTGTATAGCCCTCGGTTGCAGAATTAATTATATTAAGACCGGTCCTGTTTATGGATATGCCCCATGTTTGAGGCAGTATCTGGACTGTAGCAACGTTGGATCTTGTTGTCGTTGCATTTAAGGCTGTGCTGCTGATTTCAACAAAGTAATAGAATGTACCGGCGGTGTCATAGGGGGATGTGAATGTCGAGTTTGTTGCGCCGGAGATGGGTGTTCCGCCGATGTTGCTATTAGTCGTATTTGAATACCATTGATAATTTAAGGTTGTCGGTGATGCGCCCGCAGTAATGTTTGCCGTTACGCTCAGCGTGCCGCCGCTTGTTTCGGCGATAAATGATGGTGGGCTTGCAGGTTGCTGTGTGATTGATATGGTTGGTATTACCAGCACAGGAACCAGCGAGTTAGCACCGGCGCCGTTGCCAAGCTGACCTTGTCCGCCCCAGCCCCACGCCCATAGGCTGCCGTCGGATTTTGTGGCAAGAGCGTGGAATCCACCAGTTTCAATGTTCGCCCAGTCCATATCGGTGCCCACTTGAGTAGGGATGTTGCGATTATTTGTATCACCGAGACCCAGTTCTCCCTCACCGCCGCCGCCCCACGACCAGAGACTTCCATCGGAAGCCAGACCAAGAGAGTACATCGGACCGGCGGAAACCAACTGCCATGTCAGCGCCGGGCTTGTAATCTGAGTAAGGGTGCTTAGGTTATTGGTGTCGCCAAGACCAAGTTGACCCTGACCATTGCCGCCGGAAGCCCAGACAGCACCGCTGCCATCCATAGCTAAAGTGTGATATGTTCCTGCTGCGATTTCGTTCCATACTGCACTGCTGATGAGAGCCGGAATGGGGCGATTTGAGGTCGTGCCGTCGCATAGTTGACCTTCACCTCCGCCTCCCCATGTCCAAAGGTTTCCTTGACTATCAAGAGCGACGGTGAAAAGATAACCGGCTGATACGCTCGTGAATGTGGTTGTGGGAGTTGTACTGATCAAGGTTGGCGTCAGTCGGTTATTGGTGTCACCGAGACCAAGTTGCCCCTGACCATTACCGCCCCAGCCCCAAAGATTGCCTGCGGTATCTATAGCCATGGTATGGTAGGCACCGGCTGACACACTTGCCCAGGGAGTGCCGTTGCTATTCACAACTTGGAAAGGGGTACTTGTGCCGGTGGTAGAGTTGTTGCCGATCTGACCGGAACTATTTGATCCCCATGTGAAAAGCCTGCCGTTAGTTGTTACTGCCGCGGTGTGTGAGTCTCCGCTGGGGTTTCCGAAGATATCTAAGATTATAAGACCACCTGCTGCAACATCAGTCCAAGTATATGTATCATAAGGAGGTACTAGCGTTACGGGAACATTTCTGTTGGTAGTAGTGCCATCGCCAAGCGCACCCACATAGTTCCAACCGAATGTTCTCATGGTGCCGTCGTTTAATATTACCGCACTATGAAGCGGTCCTGCTGCCATTGATGTGACAGCGCCCGGCGAAAGGGCGCTTGTTGCCGCATAGACAGTGTCTATAGGCAATGCAAATATTACCAACGAAAGTAGCATGGTAAGCGACATGAGCAAGCAAATAAGTCTCTTTTTCATAAGTCTTCCCCCCTAAAACTCCCTGTAATAAAAAGAAATGTAATATGTGCATATAGCTATACCTACGATATATAATAGCACGAAATGTCGTTATATTCAACAATTTAGATGACAGAGTTTGCATTTTTTATTAAGATATGTTACTGTTCACGCAGCCGTGTGTGCGCTTGTGTGCTAATATAAACTAATGACGAACTGTGGGAGGTTATCCGGATGAAGACTGATTCTGATTTTGTTATATTTTTTAAGGGTGTTTTAGTTGAACTGAAAAAGAAATGGTATATTCTGGCGCTGATTTTAATTTTCGTTGTGGCGTGGATTTTCAGTCCGGGTGTGCCATTGCAGTTGCCATTGGTTTTATTTGGCATTTGGATTGTTTTGGCTATAATGGCTCAGGCAAAAAAAGATGAATGATGCAGAGCGTTAACTTAATACAACATTGAGATGACAAATATATCCGGAGAAACTGCAAGGTAAACACTGTTTATCAAGCGTTTCTCCGGATATAATTGAATATTAAGTCGTGCAACTGCCCCTTACTTGTTAAAACTTTCTTTCAAAGCAACCGCTCTGTTAAACACCAGTCTGCCGGGAGCGGAATCCTTATTATCCACCACGAAGTACCCAAGTCGCAGGAACTGAAAAGCATCCGGAGCTTCTGCTGCCCCAAGTGATTTTTCGACTTTGCAGTTTTGTAGAGTTTCGAGCGAGTTAGGGTTTATATAATCTGTAAACTCCTTGCCCGGACCGTCGGGCTCAGGATCGGTGAACAAGTTGTCATATATACGCACCTCAGCGTCAATGGCGGTGCGATCGTCAACCCAGTGAATTGTACCGCGGACCTTGCGTCCGTCCGGTGTCGTGCCTCCGCGTGTTTCCGGGTCATACTCGGCAGTCACGAGTGTAACATTGCCGTCCTTATCAGTTTCGTAACCTGTGCATTTGACTATGTAGGCTGATTTCAACCTAACTTCATTGCCTACAAATAGTCTGTTGTATTTCTTTGGAGGCTCGATCATAAAGTCATCGCGCTCTATCCAGAGTTCCCTTGAGAAGGTTATCTCTCTGGTTCCCGCACTCTCGTCTTCGGGGTTATTCTCTATTGTGAAAGCTTCGACTTTGTCCTGTGGGTAATTAGTTATGACGAGTTTAACTGGACGAAGAACCGTCATGACTCTTTTTGCATTTTTATTTAACTCGTCCCTAAGACAATGTTCCAAAAGCGCATATTCAATAGAGTTAGATGTTTTGCCAACGCCGATACGCTGACAAAAATCACGAATAGAACCGGGAGTATATCCCCGGCGGCGAAGCCCACGAAGTGTTGGGAGACGCGGGTCATCCCAACCGCTGACATATCCTTCTTCAACCAGACGACGCAGTCTGCGTTTTGACATTACCGTATAATTAAGACCGCGTCTACCGAATTCTATTTGCCTAGGCTTGCTTGTTACGTCTGTATTTTCGATGACCCAATCATAAAGAGGGCGATGGTCTTCGTATTCGAGAGAGCAAAGTGAATGGGTTATATCTTCAAGCGCGTCCTGAATCGGATGTGCGAAATCATACATAGGATAGATGCACCATTTATCACCCTGACGGTGGTGATGAGCATATCTGATTCGATATATTACCGGATCGCGCATGTTGAAATTGCCGCTTTCAAGGTCGATTTTTGCCCTGAGTGTCATTGCCCCTTCGGGAAATTCCCTGCTTTTCATTCGTTCGAACAGGTCAAGGCTTTCCTCAATCGGTCTGTCTCTGTAAGGGGAGGTGGCGGGGATTCCGATATCACCACGCCGCGTCTTAAACTCTTCGGGAGACAACTCACATATATATGCCAGTCCTTTTTTGATAAGTCCCACAGCTAATTCATAGGTTTTATCAAAATAGTCGCTTCCGAAATATAGTCTGTCTCCCCACGAAAAACCGAGCCAGCTAATGTCTTCACATATGGCTTCGACAAATTCGTCCTCTTCTTTTTCGGGATTTGTATCATCAAATCGCAGATTGCATAAGCCGCCGTATTCCGAAGCCATGTTCATACTTATAGAAAATGCCATCCCATGTCCTATATGGGGATATCCGTTGGGTTCTGGCGGCAATCTTGTGTGGACGGCTTTTCCTTCAAAGCGACCGCCCGGTGCAAGGTCTTCGTCAATAAATGCTTGAATAAAATTTCTCGATAGTTCTTCCATTTTTTCAGCTCCATGTCAATAAATTGTTTTTGCCATTATACATAAATGCAGTGTCTTTTTCAATTGAAATATGTTATAATCAAGCAAAGTGAGTGTCGTAATGGTTGCGGTTTACGCTGCTATCCGTACGCTTTCGCTTAGATCCTGTATTTTTGCAAAGATGAACCAGTATCTTGGTAAACGCTGATTAAATCGCACTCCTCGTCTTTGCGGGTCTTTTTCCGCCTGTTTTCCGCATTTTTCAGTTAAATACTGCTAGTATTCGCCCTCGAAATCCAAAAAACAGGCGAAAAAATACCTCGCAATTACTTCGGGCAGATTTAATCAGTGTTTACCTTGATGTTACTATTGCTCGTTGTAGAGTTGTTTAAATATTATTGAAAAGTGAGGTTTGAGTTATGAATGTACTGAATTTGAATTCCGGTAATTTTGATGAGACAATCAAGGGTGGTAAGGTGCTTGTTGATTTTTGGGCTGAATGGTGTGGACCTTGCAGAGTGCTTGGACCTGTGATTGAGGAAGTTGCTAAGGAAAACACCGGAAATGCGGTCATTGCTAAACTCGACATAGAGAGCGAGCGCGCGATTGCCGCGCGCTTTAATGTGATGAGCATTCCTACCGTGATTTTGTTTGAGAATGGTCTTGAGGTTAAACGTTTCGTTGGTGTTCAGCCCAAGGAGACTTATGTAAATGCCATTTCGTAATTATTGCATTGCCATAATAGCTGCCTGAAATTCTTCCAGTGTCATCAGTGACCCGGGTTGGATATCTCTAATGAGGTTAACCGGAATCGCAAGGTTTAGGTTCTGACCGTATACAAACGAGCTTGATGCGACACCTATGACTTGCCCAAGTGTATTGAGGACAGGACCACCTCCGCTTCCGAACGAAATTGGGGCGGTGAATTGAATCATCTCATCGGCACCCTCGCCTCGGCTCACAAAAGCGATAATCCCTTTAGACATAGAGTTGATGAGGTGTCGGGGGCTTCCAATAGCATATATTGAGTTTCCAACCTCTATAAGATCAGAATCGGCAAGTATCAAATAACGCCAATCTCTTCTCGCTGAGTCTATTTCGAATAATGCCAGATTAGATTCTATGTCATAAGCCCGAACTCCTGAGACAGCATATACTCTGCCGTCAAAGAGTGTTATGATGGCGTGGTGTGCTGAATCAATGACATGTAAAGCTGTTACCGCAAGTCCGTCACTGTTGATAAAAAATCCGCTGCCGCTGCGAATGAAATTAAAATACTCATCAAAGGTGTCAATCATAAACACAGCATCGGTGCTTCTTTGAAAAAGCATTTCAGTTGGGATATATGAGGGTAGGCGCATTCCTACTCGTGCGGATGTACTAGCCAGTCTGACCATAATTGCGGAAGCTTCGGCACGAGTTATCTTGGTAGCACCGAAAAATGTTCCAAACCTGTCGGAGCCGGTCATTATGCCGGCTCTGTACAGAGTGTAAATGGCTCTGCCTGTGGTTGTATCCGGAGCTACATCATTTATTCCAAACTCTTCAATTGTGTTTGTTGTCGTGAAAGCCTCTGAAGGCAATGCATTGTACATCACCAATGCAAACTGCGCACGAGTAATCGGTGCACTGTAATCACCATGACGGTCAATGATGGAATGTGTAAGAGCATATTCGGTATAAACTGTATAAAAGGGAACCGAAGCTGGGAAATCTGCACTGCCGGTGCGGTAAATGCTATTTAAGCGTGCAGCAAGCGTTACTGCCTCACCAAGGGTTAGGTGCCCTCCCGGCTCAAATGAAGTTTCGCTTCGTCCGCGCAGAAAGCCGAAGTTGTATGCGTCCCTCACATATCCTGAGAACCAGTCGCTGTCGTCTACATCGCTAAACTGCCCCGAGGTAAAGCTATCTGAGTAAATGAAATTATCGAATCCCGGCTCAATTGCAAGAGCGAAAATGGAAAGGGAAAGGACCATCGTGGCAGATAGCAAAAATGCTGTTAAATACCTTGTCGTTTTTTTAATCATAATGTCTAAGCCTAATCTTTCTTTTCACGTAGCATAGCTTTTATTATTGCTATTGCGCCCTCAATGCCGGTAAAAGACGTATTTATAACAAGGTCAAAATTATCGATGTTTCCCCACTGACGATTAGTATAATACTTGTAATAGTTAGTGCGACTTTTATCGATTTTTTTAAGCCTTTCGGACGCTTTTTGCGGTGAGAGATCGTAATTTTCCACAGCGAAGCGGATTCTGTCTTCGGATGCGCCGCGGATAAAGATTTTAACAAGACTTGGTTCATCTCGCAATACATAGTCGGCGCAACGCCCGATTATAACGCAACTGCCTTGTTCTGCCAGATCTTTGATTACTTCGGATTGAGCAAGAAAAAGCTTGTCAGTGACAGGGATGTCATAAAACGAGATTGAGTCGTAACTGGAATATGCAGAGTAATTAAGGTTGTGCAAAAATGTGTTGGGTAGGTTTTCGGCACTTTTTGCGATGAAGTCTTCGGACAAGCCGCTCTTTTTTGCAGTCAAGGTACGGATTTCATCGTCGTAGAATGGTATTCCAAGATCTGTCGCCAGAGCTCTTCCGATAACTCTGCCGCCGCTGCCATATTCGCGGCTGATTGTTATTAGAAATTTTTGCATTTCATATACCCCCTATTGTAACGTAGCTAAATGATAACATAAGTCGCAGGGCATTTCAAATATTTAATGGAGGATTAGTTAATGTTTTTTGCGGATAGGAAATTTATTTTTTATGATGGTGCAATGGGGACTATGCTGCAGAAGAGGGGGCTCAAGCCGGGAGAGAGACCTGATATGATGAATATTAAATCTCCGGATGCTGTAGAAAACGTTCATCGCTTGTATGTTGAGGCAGGAAGTGATATTATCTGTACTAACACCTTTTGTGCTAATGCCGACGCACTTTCCGTGACTGGTTATTCTCCGCAGGAAATTATCTCTGCGGCGGTCGCGATAGCAAAAAGAGCAAGTGCAGGGAGGGCAAAGGTCGCGCTTGATATTGGTCCGACAGGGAAGCTGGTTGAGCCGCTGGGAGATTTGGAGTTGTCGCATGCATATGAACTTTTCAGGCAGCAGGTAGTAGCTGGTGAGCAAGCCGGTGCAGATTTTTGTGCTATTGAAACTATGAGTGACATTGAGGAAATGAAAACTGCGATTCTTGCGGTTACTGAAAACTCAAGCCTTCCGGTTTTGGCAACGATGAGCTTCGAAAAATCTGGATACACATTTACCGGATGCACCCCTGAGTTATTTGCGGAAACTGCTGAGCGTATGGGTGCTGCAGCCGTTGGTTTAAATTGCTCGCTCGAGCCGACTGAGATGTTGGAAACCGCTAAGCGGATAAAAAAGGCGACAGAACTTCCGCTTATTGTGAAGCCAAATGCCGGGCTACCGGATGGCGTGACAGGAGCTTATGGAACGAGTCCGCAGGAATTTGCGCAGCAGATGCTGCCGTTTGCTGCGGTCGGAGCGAAGATTGTTGGCGGGTGCTGCGGAACAACTCCGGAGTATATCGCGGAAATAAAACGAGTATTTCATAATTTATAGGGACGAACTGTGTTCGCCCGTGACATATAAGCATTATTTTATGGGGAGAGCATTATGACAAACAGAATTTTTACACCGACAAATATCTTATTACCCGAAGGAATTTCGATGGAAAAATGGAGTGTTGTGGCATGTGATCAGTTTTCATCTGAGCAAGACTACTGGGAGCGCGTGAAAGATGAGGTTGGACAATCGCCATCAACCTTGAATATGATCATCCCGGAGGCATATCTCGACGAGATAGATGAAGAAACAGAAAAAGAAAGAATTTGCGCAGTGATGGATGACTACCTGAGTCAAGGTATTTTTCGTGAAATCGGCAATTCCTTCATTTTTATCAAGCGAACTCAGTCTGATGGTCATGTGCGTCATGGGATTGTGGGTGCGATTGACCTTGAAGAATATGATTTTTCAAGAACAGATGCCGCAATCAGGGCAAGTGAGGGTACTGTATTGGACAGATTGCCACCCAGAATACGAGTCAGACGTGCTGCAAGTCTCGAGCTGCCGCATATCATGACATTCATTGATGATCCTGAAAACATAGTGCTTGGCCCGCTTGCGAAGAAGGCTGATTCTCTGCCGCTTCTATATGATTTTACGCTTATGGAAGGCGGAGGGAATATCCGGGGAATGCGTGTTACCGGGGATGATGCGGATAATGTAATGGAATCACTCGGAGAACTGCATTTGCAAAATGATATGCTGATGGCAGTAGGTGATGGCAACCATTCGCTCGCAGCCGCGAAGGTCTATTGGGACGAAATAAAAACAAGCCTTGACAATGAGGCAAGAGTATCTCATCCTGCTCGTTGGGCATTAGTTGAGACGAATAATGTGTACGATGACGCGATTACTTTTGAGGCAATACATCGTATAGTGTTTGATGCCGACCCGGCTGATTTTGCTTCGGCAATTCAAAAGGCGATGCCGAGCGGAGATGATTATGAGTTAGTCTGGATTTACGGAGAGCGGAGCGGAACATTTAAGACCGGAGCGAGCTGTATCGGAGACATGCTTTCTACAATGCAGGAATTCCTTGATGATTATACCAAGAAAAACGATTGTCGCATTGACTATATACATGGCGAGGAATCAGTTAGGAAGCTTGCTCAAAGCGAGCGCAGTATTGGATTAATTCTTCCAGCAATGGAGAAATCTGAGTTCTTTTCGACTGTAACATCGCGTGGAGTTTTTCCCAAGAAAAGCTTCTCGGTAGGTGAGGCGAGAGATAAACGATATTATTTGGAGTGCAGGAAAATTAATGGCAGATAAGAGCCGCAAGAAGGTAGTTATATGGAAAGCAATTTATTCCACCGGTTTGTGTTTGCCTTTTGCCGAACATTTGCAGGACCAATCTTAAAACGCAAGTTCAGATACAAATTTAAGAAGCAGCTTGGACCGACTGCGCCGAGTCTCATTGTTGTAAATCACTGTACAAATTTTGACCCTGCGCTGGTGGCATTAGGGTTTTCAGAGCACATGTATTTTCTGGCGTCTGAGCATGCATTCAGAGCAGGTTTTGCCTCAAAGGTCTTGAAAACCTTGTTTGATCCAATACCATTTAACAAGGCTCGTGCCGATGTTTTTGCCATTAAGGAGATGATACGAAGGCTCAGAGCAGGGGAGAATGTCTGTGTATTTCCTGAGGGGGATATGTCATTTGCCGGGACGACCATGCCCATCTCCGCCTCTATCGCGAAGCTTGCTAAAACAAGCGGAGCAGACTTGATTACCTATCGGTTGGAAGGTGGATATTTTACATCTCCTCGCTGGGCTAAGACATTACGGAAGGGAGAGATTGGTGGGGAGGCAATCCGCCGATACTCTTCACATGAGCTAAAGGAGATGAGCGAAGATCAGGTGCTTCAGGTAATTGAACGAGACTTACACGAGGACGCTTATCAACGGCAAAAAAGCAGGCTTGTATGCTATAGTGGCAAAAATCTCGCGGAAAATATAGAAACTGCCTTTTACCTTTGCCCAAATTGTAAAAAAATCGGAACGATCAGATCGAAAGGCGATCGATTTTTCTGTGACTGCGGGCTCGAGGGGATATATACTGAAACTGGTACGCTGGAAGGGGATAAGCTACCTTTTTTGACGCTGACAGAATGGGGAAGCTGGCAGGGAGAAGTTATTGCCGAGGTTGTAAAGAATGTAGGTGACGATATAATATGCTCCGATGAAGGACAGCTGCTCTATGAAGTTCATGCGGCAGCATATAAAACTCCGGTTGGTGAGGGCTTGATGAGCATCAATAATAAGGTCTTTCACTGTGTGGGTAAAGACTTTCCTCTCGATAGCATAACAAAGTTTGCAATAGTGGGGCAGATGACATTGCTGTTTGCGGTTAAAGACGGAGCGAATTATGAAGTGCGAAGCACGATTCCTAGGAGCGCCTTAAAGTATAGAGAGATTTTTAAGGTGCTAAAGCAAGATGATGTATAGCGATAACATAAAGCGGTAACATAAAGTGATAACACAAAGTGTTAATATAGAGTATTGATATAGAGTATTGACAGGTGAGATAATGGAGTTTAGTATATAGCGGTTGACTGACCGTAAAATGAAAGGGGAGGAAGCGATTCCACCCCTTTTTCTGATAAGCGGGCATGAAAGGAAGAGCGTATTCAATGACAACTGGAATGGGTTTTTGGAATTTTGAAGTATGGAGCTTCATTGTCGAGTTCGCCGTACTGTTAGGCGGCATGATGTTTGCTAATATGCTCAGGCGACTAGTAAAGCCATTGCGCCAATCGCTAATACCAAGCTCTGTTATAGGCGGATTCATAGTGCTGGGAGCCAGCGCGTTGTTGAGAACCATGGGCATACAGGTGTTTCAGGTCTTCACGCTTGAAATCCTGACATATCACGGTCTGGGGCTAGGTTTTGTAGCTTTAGCACTGAAAACAGAAGGGCGCAGAAGGAGCAAGAAAGCAAATAAAGATGTTTTCAACACAGGCATAACAGTCGTTTCGACATATCTGCTGTACGGCGTGGTTGGTTTGTTGATAACACTGGGTTTATCCTATGTGATTGGGAACTGGGCTGCAGGTGGTCTGCTTTTGGCAATGGGGTATGGTCAAGGACCCGGACAGGCATATAACTGGGGCAATATCTATCAAACGGCTACCGACTATCCGCCTTTTTACGGAGGCGTAAGCTTCGGGCTTGGAATTGCTGCTATGGGATTTGTGGCATCAGGACTTGGTGGTGTCATATATTTGAATATTATGAAAGTTAAAGGTCGCATGAAACCCGGCGCGTTGCATCCCGATACCGCAGAGGGGTTGACTGTTGAGCATATTACACGTAAAGATGAGATCGCTCTTACAGAATCACTCGATAAAATGACCGTTCAAATTGGTCTTGTAGTCCTCACTTATATCGGGGCTTTTATTCTCATGTATGCAGTATCAATTGGTCTTCGCAACATGGGTGGGGTGGCGTACGGTACAGTTATGCCGATAATATGGGGATTTAACTTCCTGATCGGTACTCTTTGTGCAATCATGTTAAAGGTGATTTTAGGTTTTTTACGTAAAAAAAGAATAATGAAGCGTGAATATCGCAATAACTTCATGCTAAATCGTATATCCGGTTTTATGTTTGACCTAATGGTTGTTGCATCAATTGCCGCGATTGACCTTTCGGCATTCAGTGAGCGCTCATTCTGGATTCCGCTTGCACTACTATGTATCGTTGGCGCAGTTGCAACATATTTTTACATCAGGCTGGTTTCGAGAAAGATATTCCCGGATTATTCAGATGAGTCGTTTCTGGCATTGTATGGGATGCTTACCGGCACGGTCAGCACAGGTATCATTTTGCTAAGGGAAGCCGATCCTTTATTTGAGACACCGGCTGCTAAAAACCTTGTATACCAACAACTTTGGGCAATTGTATTTGGGTTTCCTATGCTGCTGTTTATGGGTGTCGCGCCCCGAAGCATCGGCATGACTTGGCTTGTTTTATTGTTGCTTGTGATTTTGCTTATTGCTATGGTGGCATTATTATTCCGCAGTTATATATTCAGACGTGGGCGTCTGTAGTAGCCTTTCCTATTAGCCCTTACTTGCAGCGCGGCGAAATTGCAAAAATACAGGTTTTGAGCGCAAGCGCACACAGCTATGTAAACAGTGACCCTTCCTGATGAGCCGGAAATAATAACTCCGGAAAGATATTGACAAATTTGGGTTAGGGTCTTATCATTATGACGTGCGAAATTATGTGCATTATGATGAGGAAAGAATGCAGCGATCATAACTATGAAAAAAACAAAAAAAATAGTAGATATAAGCTACCTATTAGCGCGTATCTCTGTGCTGGTATTGGTTTTGGCAATACTGGTTGCCGATGCATCATTAATAATGCGAATATCAGATATTGGTGTTAGCAGTGGTGCAGCGGGTCGTGTTTCGGCATTGGCGCGATCGGCAGAGCTTCGATACGCAGGATCAGGTGAGAATTACGGTGGGCGGCTTCACAACCATTTTGACGGAGAAAATAAATACATCTATGTAGAAAACTTCGGCAATGAACCGATTTTCGTGAGAATTATGCTCACAGAGTACATGGAGATTGACGGTGTCCCACTTTTGGAAGGAACAACGTTGGAAAATACTCGCACTTGGCGTCAGATAAGGCACGGTGTGAGCAACTTCTATGAACACTGGACGATTGGGTTCGGCGGCAGGAAATACTTCATGCCGACGTTTAATCGTGACCATTATAGCCATAGTACGGAAATGTCAGGCTGGGCAGAGTTTGCGGAGAATGCTGAGTTTAGCTCCCGAGTGAGGGATTCAAGTGTTAAAGGAAATGATCCGGGTACATTTGGTGGTTGTTGGGGCGCTTATGGGCGAGAAAAACCTGGTGTGCTCATAGAAACGAACCCCTTGGGCAACGCGCATCCACCCATTAAAAGATCTGGGTACATGAATGTATCACAATCGACAATAATCCCATCAGGCAGGGGATATATGACGATGACCGAATGGATTAATCGCGGGAGAAATCCGGGAAACTTCTGGGTTTTAGACGGTGATGGATGGGCATATTGGGCAGCGGCGCTCCCGGCGGGAGAGGCGACAAGCCTGCTTGTGAGCGGGATTGAGCGGATCTGCACACCGGAAAATGAATGGTACTATGCAATACATGCTGCTGCAGAGTTCGTAAATTTAAGTGGCTTGGACATGTTTGGATATAATTCAACAAGCCGTAGAGGAATTGTTTCTAACAATGCGAGAATATTGCTTCGAGAAGCAGCCATGACAGTGCGGTCTGAGCGTTTTACTATACGTTCCAGTGAGTTGGGCAGAGCGATTGTACCCGGAACCACCGTGATGACCTTGACAAGCCCGGTTGGAAATGCGACTCAAAGGTTTTTCAACATATGCTCAGGCGAGAGTCAAGTTTGGTCCATAACTCAAAACATAATAGGTGGCACGGAATATGCTGTAATCACAACAAATGGAAGCTCGCCTGAGTTATACACAGGGGAGCTTGCCAGGGGCATAAGGCTTGAAATACCTATTGGGTTTGTCGGCATGATTACTTTGACGGCAGGTAGAAGTGTGGATTTCACAATTAACGTTGTCAATAACCGCTCCGCTGATAGTGCGATGCAACCAGGGGAGACTTTCGAGGCAAGTGGAATAGAGTGGCGTGTGCTTGCAAGGCGCAGGAACGAAGCATTGATCATTTCGGAGCATATCCTGTTTAATGAGGCTATGTTTCAGAATGGTGATTTTTGGGATGAGATAACATGGTGGGGCACATCAGAACTATCTGCATTTTTAGATGGGGCTTGGTTTGATAACCTTTGCGGAGACTTCAGATCCTCCGTCATTCCGCAGACAATACATACCCGGTTGCGATTTTTCCTTGGTTGGCAAAGCGGGTACAGGGAATTGCAGAATCAAAATGCTTTCCTTTTAAGCGAGGAGGAAGTTTTCGGGACAGCTGCCATCGGGAATGCAGATATGATGTTAAATGTGTTTGGAGATTTGGTGCTATTTCCGGACAATCATTCCAGAAAAATGCAATCACATGACTCGGTGGGGTATTGGCTACTTCGATCACCGATGAGAGCACGAAATACTGTTGCCGGAGTGAATTGCGCTACAGGAGACATCGCCGGTATAGATATAAATGCCGATTCCGGTATTAGACCTTCTTTGGTGATTGGGGAGTTGACACCCTCGGCTACGGTTGCGCAGGAAGCAATTAGCGAAATGCGCGGTACAGGCTTGTTGAGACAACTATGTGACGATTGTGATAATTACCCCTGTGAGTGCAATAGAGTTGGGCATAGACCGAGACCAAGACCGCCGTCACAGCCTGAGCCAAGACCGCCGTCACAGCCTGAGCCAAGACCGCCGTCACAGCCTGAGCCAAGACCGCCGTCACAGCCTGAGCCAAGACCACCGTCACAGCCCGAGCCAAGACCACCGTCACAGCCTGAGCCAAGACCACCGTCACAGCCCGAGTCAAGGTCACCGTCACAGCCTGAGCCAAGACCGCCGTCGCAGCCCGAGCCAAGACCGCCGTCACAGACCGAGCCAAGGCCACCGTCACAGCCCGAGCCAAGACCACCGGTGGAAGAAGCGTACATTACAGAGCCTGAAGTGCCGCGCGTACCGGGACCTGTTGTGAGACAGGGCGGCAATCAACGCCCCACGCAGCAAGCTGCCTCGGAGACCGATTTATTACAGCAGGCTTTGCAACTTGAAGCGTACGATTCGACGGATGAAGAGGCGGAGGTTGAAGCGCCGGAGGACGTTGCATATGTGCAATATTTTGATGAGCCGCAAGAACCGCCGAGAATAGATGATACGCTCACTGAAAGCAATATTCAGCAACAACCATCTCCCGAGAGTTTCTTTGTGCCTTCTGTCAGAAATGGTGTTAGTGGGGCGAGTGCAATGACGAATATTCCTGACAGCCATGCAGTGCAAATAGGTGACATTGCTATACCGATTTTTGCTGCCGGACCCGTGTGGGCAATAGCGAATCTTGTGATAAGCATAGTTGGGATGGGTCTCGCTGCGGTGGTGGTATTGCGGATTTATTTACAGAAAAAAGCTGAAGTAAGAGATGATTCCGAAAAGCAACAGAGACGAAGATATGTTCCGATAACGCTGGTGATGGTTTTTGCGCTATTAGCTACAGCTACTTTCCTATTAACGCAAAATATGAGAAATCAGACTGCACTCACTGACTGGTGGACAAGTGTTCACGCAGGCTTACTACTGGCTCAGATAGTCGCTTATACATATGCATTCAGACCAAAAGCAAAGGGGATGTCAAAAGAAAGTGTCGCAGCAGCAAGCATCGCGGAAGAAAGCAGTATGGCAGAAAGAGTCACGGTAGCGCAGGTGGCGCGTATATTAACACCGGTTGTTGAAAGGATTGATGAAGGAGAATTCCAATAAATGGCAAAACGCTGATTTAAGCGATGGTATAAGCCGGGGTACGGTGGGGGAGAGAATATGGAGTTACATACAACACAAAAAAGTCGTAGTATAAACCGGATAACAAAGCAGGAGCGCGGCGAAGATGAGGCGTTTTTGCAACTGGTTTACAAAGCAACCTGCGGAGATAAGGAAGCGCTCAAGGAAATCTGTGCGCAAATAACTGAGGGAGTTTTCTTAGCCACATCGCGAATAATGAACAACAGGGAAGATGCCGAAGACGTTGCGCAGGAGTCACTGTTGCGTGTCTGTAAAAATATTAAAAAACTGCAGGAACCAAGGGCTTTTCGCAAGTGGCTTAACAATATAGTTGTAAACGAAGCGCGACGAAAAATGCTGATGAACACAAAGCTTCCGGTTTCCTTCGATCTGCAAGGTGAACAGGAATATGCGGTTGAAGAAAATGAAGAATACCTTCCCGATGTATACGCGGAAAACGAGGAAGATAAAAGAGCGGTTTATAGTGCTGTGGATAGACTATCATCACGCCAGCGTGAAGCAGTGCTTCTACACTATTATGAAGGGCTTAGCATAACAGAAACAGCAGTGGTCATGGGCATAGCGCAGCCCGGGGTTTCATTATATCTAAAGAATGCACGCCGAAGCATAAAATCCCAGCTAGAGGCTCAACCATCACTTGCGCACGCAACAGCAAGCAATCAGGCGTTTTTGCCGATTGGATTTGTGCTATCGCAACTACTAAACAAGGAAAACATATTCACAGTAACAGCGGATCAACCATGGTTGCAGGAAACATTTGCAAGATACGGAGAAGTCGCTGCAGCATCTATTGCAGCGAGCGCTGCGGTATCGACTGCTATAGCGGCAGAAGGAGCTGCAGCGGCAAGTGCCGCCGTAGCGTCAGGATCTGCAGCAGGGACAACAGGTGCAACGAGTGCAGGAGGAATTCTGCAAACTTGTCTTGTCGCATGCGCCACAGTTGCGGCAGCGGCAGCAATTGTGGTCGGAGCTGTTATGGCACCTGCGGCGAATACTGTCGGGACAGATTACCAACCCGTAAATGCAGTGGCAGAAATAGTATTCACAGGAGTGGATTCAAACAGACCTCATATAAACCCTATTAGAGCGGAAAAAGTGTCAGATAGCTCCTTTGGTCCGCTTATGGTGCGTTACTGGGAGATCAGACGAGGCGGCGGTGGATATGCCGTATTCGAAGGTGACGACAATGTAGTACACGACATTTACTATCAGATTAGAGCCCGGGGGGAGAACGGTGAGTTCATTTTAGAGTTCTATCTGGAGGATGCAACTGGCACAACATACAGATTGGGTCATGGTTTCGTGATAACATAGGCGTTTTCCAAGCTTTTAGTAAACGGCTGATTGCCTCGCAATTACTTCGGGCGGATTTAATCAGAGCTTACCTTGGTGCGCAAATTCAGACACAACTTCACTATGAGAAAATTAAAATAGGATTCAGCACTGAAGCTGAGTCCTATTATTTACATTTGAAAATATACAAAATGTACAAAAAATCGCATTGAAAAGCAGTCGGAATTAGGGGAAAGGTGGAAAAGAATTATTTTCACACGAAGAGTATTATAAAAAGCACTTCATCTAGGTCTTATGTAGGTAAAGGGACTCGTGTTGAACACAGTCAATATTGGAGGAAAAAACTACAGAAAAGGGGAACGGAAATTGAAGAAGTTGAAACGATGTTTGACAATTGTGCTGATACTAGTCATGGCACTATCGCAACTACCGGTGGCAATGGCATTTGCACCAACTCAGTACTCCACCCAAAGATGTGAAGCATGTCCGCCTTGCGAATGCTCGCCTTGTGAAGGTCTTAATTGCGAACATCACACTTGCAGCAGTGATTGTGGAGCAACAATGGGATGTCCGGGAGAGAGCTGCATGTGTGGGTGTCACAGCGAGCCGGAACTGTGTGAAGAATGTATCGATTGTGCATGTCGGAATGCTGCTGAATGCCACTATGATTGTAGCTGCAGGGATTGTGCATGCACATGCGTAGATTGCTGTGATGAACATGGATGTGATTATTACTGTGAATGCCCGGTGTGCAACTATGTTTGTGAATGCAAATGCAGTTATTGTATAACAGGTTGCCTTTGCCAATGTTGTGCGGGTAACTGTAATTGCCTTGCGGAGTGCTTATGCACAGATGGTTGCAACTGCCCTGTGGAATGCTTATGCGTGGATGGGTGCAACTGCCCTGTGGAATGTTCATGCGCGGGTGATTGCAACTGTCCTGTAGAATGTCCTTGTGCGGATGACTGCAACTGTACGGTGGAGTGCCCTTGTTATAATGATTGCAGTTGCACTGGGGAATGCCCCTGTTACGGTGAGGACTGTGTGCATTATTGCGAGTGTGAAGATTGCGAATGTTGTGAGTGCAATGAGAGATGTGATTGCCCCAGTGTTATCCCCGCAAGAAATGAACCTCATGTCACCTTTATGATAGGCACTGCGGTAGACGGACAAAACCACATCAACCCGGATAATAATGTTACTAGGCAAGAAACGGCAACAATGTTTTTCCGAATTATGAATCGAAACGCTCGTTTGGAGTATTGGTCAAATGAAAATCCTTTCACAGATGTGTTGGACGGACACTGGTTTAATATTGCCGTCAGCACAACGAGTAATGCAGGCATTTTTGGTGGTACATCAGCTACAATGTTTAGCATAAGAGATATATCCAGAGTCGAGTTTGTTGCGGCATCTGTCAGATTTTTAGCGCTTGAAGCCAGAGGTAATCAGATTGCACCATTATCCGGTCCGGCATTTCCAAATGTGCCGGGTTGGGCAGCAAATTATGTTCAAATTTTATACGACCTTGGGCATATTGGCGCATTACGCGACAGTGCCGGTAATGCTTGGAATCGCTATAGCACCTTTAATGAACCTGTATCCAGAGCAGAGGCTGCCGCCATTTTAATTCGCTTACTTGGTCGGGGCGTGGAAGCTGAGCATCATTTAGCGGAGCCAAGACATAATTGGCCCGATTTGGATAATACGCATTGGGCGTACCTCTATCTTCAAGAAGCAACAAACAGCCACTGTTTTTCTTGGAGATACACCGGGCGTGAGCAATGGGGATGTGCTAATAACTTCTACCGACATCATGATATTGATGGCATTGAGCATTTTGACTCTGTGAGCTACTTTTGGAGATATATTGAAGGCGTTGGCGCTACACGAGATAGAGTGTATCTCCACAATCAGATATTAGCAGAATTTGCGGACTGTTGTCTTCCTGATTGTGATATATGCTCAGAGCCTAAGTGTTTCAATTGTAATGCATGTCATGATTGTAGCGAGTATGAACATGGACTTTGCTGTCCTGAGGACGGATGCAGCGGTACTATCGGAGTATGCGGCAGATGTTCATGCTGTTACCGACCATCATTGGGATGCACCAATGACTGTTGCGATTGTAGTTGTAACTGTATATTAGAATGCCCATGTGCTGAAGATTGCGCGTGTCAAGTTGTGTGTCCATGTGAGGAAGACTGTGCATGTCAGGCTGTGTGTCAGTGCACGGAAGAGTGCGCCTGTCAAGCTGCATGTCAATGTACGGAAGAGTGCGCCTGTCAAGCTACATGTCAATGTGCGCAAGAGTGCGCCTGTCAAACTGTGTGTCAGTGTGCGGAAGAGTGTACATGCCAAATAGTATGCAAATGTGAAGATGAATGTATCCATGAGTGCTACTGTTATTGCGAAGATTTTTGCAATAATATCTGTGATTGCTGTGAAAATGAATGCACAGATGAGTGTGAGTGTCTTTGTTGTACGGATGGGTGTAGTTGTGAGTGCCATGTGGAATGCAGTCGGATTTGTTACTGTGATATCGACTGCAAATGCAGCGAGTGTGATTGCATGGATGCGGTAGAATGCATATGTCAGCCGTTAGAGTGTACATGCACACATGTATGCTGCAGCTGTGAGTGCGATTGTGAAGAACCATATACACCGACGCCTCCGATAAATGGCGGTCCTAGCGGTGGACCCGGTCCAGGATCCGGACCCGGCGGTGGTGCTCCCGGTGGCGGAGTGGTAACGCCACCTCCTGCTGAAGACGACGATGAAGACGACGTTGAGATAGAAGATCCTAACTTGCCGATGGTTCCTTTTACCCAGACCCACTATGCTTATTTGATAGGTGATCATCGTGGTCTCATTCGCCCAAGAGACAGTATAACTCGTGCGGAAGTGGCAACAATTTTCTTTAGGCTGATCACTGATGAGTTTCGTGTTGAGATGTGGACGCAAACAAACCCATTCCCGGACGTTGTATTGCAAAATTGGTTTAACAACGGCATTTCGACAATGACGAATATTGGATTGCTAAATGGGATGCCAAATGGTACATTCCAGCCAACTCGTGCGATTACAAGAGCAGAATTTGCGGCGATAGTATCAAGATTTGTTGATCAGTCTTACGATGGTGAAAATCTGTTTGCTGACATCTCCGGACATTGGGCTGAGGAATATATCAACACAGTAGCCAGCCTTGGGTGGGTGGTAGGTGTAGGAAACGGCAGTTTTGAGCCAAATCGTAATATCACAAGAGCTGAGGCAGCAACGATAGTCAATCGTATCTTGGTCAGACATCCGGAAACAGTAGACGATTTGCTTGAGGGCATGATAGTTTGGCCGGATAACATCAATCAATCCGTGTGGTATTACATTGATATCCAGGAAGCCACAAATTCAAATAATTTTGAGATGAAAGATTGCGGCGTTTACAAAAGCTGGACTGAGCTTATTGAGGAACCCTACTGGGCAGCTTTGGAACGTCCGAATTCCAGAGCAATGGATCATAGGACTGTGAGTCGTTAGAGAACTCGCTTAAAGCAAATTGAGTTTCGATGTTTGATCAGTGAGGTTGAGGAAGTAAGCGCTAATGTTTTGCCTATAAATCATTTGTCGCAAATACAAGGACTGTCAGACAAGAAATTTAATATTAATAATAAATACATAAGAAAACCAATTTGCAGGCAGTAATGCAATGCAGGAGTGCACAGGATTCCACATGAATTGATTGGGGATGACACAGTGCAGTGTGTAAATCAGTTAATCAATAGAAAACTTTTTCAACCTCACAACAAGAACTGTATAAACGACAACACGGCAAGCCCCGCTGGGTGAAAGGCGGGGCTTTGTGCTTTTGTTACTAC
>Ga0131853_10001412_pt1 | contig 43044 bp, 44 predicted proteins | sample TergutLab28metaG_FD_92764 | JGI IMG/M metagenome (GOLD analysis project Ga0131853, IMG submission 92764) | Labiotermes labralis P1 segment gut microbial communities from Petit-Saut dam, French Guiana - Lab288 P1 (version 2) (version 2) | ecosystem: Host-associated > Arthropoda: Insects >...
GCCTTTCTTTTGCATACTTTTCTTTGGCGAGACAAAGAAAAGTATGTGCCCCCGCGGCATGAGCGGGTTCATTATTCCTCGCCCGAAGGCGAATTAAGACTTGGCCTTGACCTTAATGACCTTGACCTTGACCTCGACCTCGACCTTAAAAGACATCGACTTACTAAGTCACCGCCTTTTGGTTCCGCACAAACCGGCATACTTGCCTTCCTCTGCGCATAAGTATTTACTGGGACGAGCACCAGACAGATACCAAGACTTTAAAAACGGAGGACTTTGCCATGAAAGGCGCGCTGCTCTTTATCGCCATATTTGCCCTTTCCATGCTGATAATACCTATGATAGCGCTAAATTCCCAGGCCCCACCGGTTGCTGGAACACCGCCCGCACCTCTCATTGTTGAAACAGCACAGCCCGCCCACAACCCGAGCGAGGACGAGCCCGCGCCCCCTCTTGGGCCGCCTGCCTCACCGGTAGACATAGGCATGGATACCCAGGCCGTTGCCGACGACCAACTTAGTGCGGAGCCGCCATTGAGTGATATTTTTGGGGTCAGCTACTTTCGCGTACTAGATGAGCGCACGGGGGAAATCCACCTGGTAAGCGTGCGGGATTACGTCCGTGGGGTGGTAGCGGCCGAGATGCCCGCAAGCTTTCACCCCGAGGCGCTCAAAGCCCAGGCGGTGGCCGCGCACACCTTTGCCCTACACCAGCAGATGGTGCAGCAGCGCATCCCCGACCCCGACCTGCGGGGGGCTGATTTTTCAGCTGACCCACAGGGCAGAATGGGCTTTGTCACCGAGGAAGTGGCCCGGCTGATCTTCGGCTACCGGGAGGATGAACACTGGCAGATAATCACCGATGCTGTGGACGAGGTGCTCGAGCTTATCCTCAAGCACGAGGGCGAACCGATCGTGGCGGCCTTCCACGCAATGTCCGCGGGGGCAACCGAGTACGCTTCCAACGTTTGGGTGGGCAGCGCACCTTACCTTGTCCCTGCCCCAAGCCAGGGCGATTTGAGCGCTCCCGGCTTTGAAACGCGGGAAGCCTTTGAAACCTCTTTGTTGCAAAGGCTGCTGCACGAACACCACCCCGGCATCATTTTCGAGGGCAACCCCGCAGACTGGTTGGAAGTCACCGAGCGATCTTCTTCCGGCTACGTGGCTGCCATACGGGTAGGTGATACCCTGCTGCGGGGAATAGACGTCCGGCGGGCACTCTACCTGCGCTCCCACCACTTTGAGATCGACTTTTCCGGCAGCGAATTTACCTTTACGGTGCGCGGCTACGGCCACGGGGTGGGTCTCTCCCAGCGCGGGGCCGAATATATGGCAAGGCAGGGCGCCACCTTTGAGGAGATACTGGCAAACTACTACCCCGGCACCGCACTTCACCGCATAGTAATAGCAGAGCGCTGACCGGGTGGCGCTCTGCTATTTATTTAGCGAGCATCGTCCTCTGCGGTCTGCTGGTCGGTATTTGCATGGGCTTGTGGTATATAGCGCTTAGGCGAGCAGCCCATATACTGCTTAAACAGCCGCGAAAAATAATTGGAATCGTAAATTCCCACACTGGCGGCCACCTCGCTCATGCTTTGGTGGCCGCTTAGCAGGTGGTCGCGTGCCTTTACGATCCTCAGCCGGTTAATGTACTCAACCGGGGGCAGCCCGGTAAAGTCTTTGAACAGCTTCCTAAAGTGATTCGGGCTTACGCTATTTTGGTTGGCCAGCTGCACAAAATCAATCTCTTCCGTGATGTTTGCCTCTATATAGGTCAAAACACCTACCATCATTGCCTGGTTGCGCGTCGGCTGGTGGATATAATTTTTGTATTGCTTGGCAACAACTCTTTTCAGCAAGATGAGTATCGCTTCCAAGTAATTCTTTTTTAGCAGTTGAAAATATGTCCCTTGTTTTTTCTGTTCTTCCATAGCGTATCCAATCAACGTGAAGGCGAACGTCCGCGTATCCGGGTCTAGGTGGTAGATACCCTGCTTGTTGATATCCGCGCCAAAGATTACGGCGTTATCTTCGCCGCTCTTTTTATTGTCAAAGCACAGCTCACTTGTGATCTGCCGCGCTTCGCTACTAAGCTCACCAGTTAGAAACTGAAAGATAAACATCGATGAATGGTTGTGGATATCAAACCCGTGAGCATGGTGCGGCGGAACCAAAAAGCTGTCCCCGGGAATCAGTAGCGTCTTGCGGTTATCGTAAAAGTGTGTGCAGGAGCCTTTCTCGATTATAGACAACTCGTAGAAGTCATGGCCATGCATCTCGACAGATTGCGAGCCGCGCCAGTACTCAACAGAAATATTCGAGTTGTCACGATAATGAAAATCTTTGTAAATATGCATCTAAGCTTCACCGCAGTTGTATTTAGATTGTTACTTTTGATTATACATTTTGCGCTGGCAGACTAGCAATATCAAAGCTGTACTAAATAGTCAAAATAAGTCTGTGCAAAGTGCACCCAGCGATTGACGTATTATTGTAATCGTTATTTTGTGCTAGAACTTCGCCATCCTGTCCTTTTATTGACAACATACAAAAGATATAATATAATGGCATGACAAACAGGCGAAAACGCTGCATAACGCCACTATTTGTCATGATGCGCACCGGAAAGGAGCTAAAAACATGACAAGTGAGAAAGTGGTATTTGTTCCACCGAGGCACCCTGTGCCAATGAGCCTCTGCCTGTTTACCGACGGGCTGCGGCACCTAAAATTTGACGATATGCTGGACGCCTGTGTCTCTATGGGCATCGAAGGCTTGGAGCTGGGTTCGGGCGCATACTCCGTCGCCCCGCACTTGGATGTCGACGCGTTGCTAGCTAGCCAGTCCGCGCGGCAACAGTATCTGGACACGGTTGAAAAACGCGGGCTGAAAATAGCTGCCTTCAACTGCTCGGGCAACCCGGTTTGCCCGGGAGATCTGGGCAGGCGCCACCGGGAAGACATGGACAAAACCCTGGAACTTGCCCAGCTGATGGGCGTGAAAACAATCGTCGCACAGGCCGGGCTGCCCGCCGGGGGGCCAAATGACGAGCACCCCAACTGGATCACCCACACCTTCCCGCCTTCGTGCAGCGAGATTATGGAGTACCAGTGGGGCGTAACAATTGACTACTGGAAGCATGCCGCAGAGAAAGCCCGGAAGTGCGGCGTTGAGAAAATCGCGCTGGAAAACCACCCCTACAACATGGTGTTCAACGTCAGCACGATACGCAGGCTGCGCGGCGCGGTGGGTCCGATTATGGGACTAAACCTAGACCCCAGCCACATGTTCTTTATGGGAGGCAACCCTATTTTAGTCGCCGAGGAGCTTTGCAAAGATGGTTGCATTTTGCATGTGCACGGCAAAGACGCTCGCATTAACCCGCGGCTAAAGGGGCTTGAGGCGATCGAACTCCACGGCTACGACGATGACGCACACCTACGCTGCTGGAATTACGTAGCTGTCGGCTACGGCCACGACCACTTGTGGTGGAAAGAGTTCTTCGGCACGCTGGTGGCCGGCGGTTACTGCGGCCCGGTCAGCATTGAGGTCGAGGACCCACTGATGCCAAACAACGAGATCGCCATTCGCAAGTCGGCCCAGTTCCTGCTGGACACCATGCTTAAATAGGGGGAGACACGCATATGATTAACGGAGAACTCGCTGTCAGCCGCCCCATACGCTGGGCTATGGTGGGAGGCGGTCGCACCAGCCAAATAGGATACATACACCGCAGCGCAGCCCTGCGCGACCGCAACTTTGACCTGATAGCCGGCGCGTTCGATATCGACCAGGAACGCTGCAAAGACTTTGGTAGGCAGCTTGGGGTAGACCCCGACCGCTGCTACCCGGACTACAAGACAATGTTCGCCGAGGAGACCGGGCGCCCGGACGGCATTGAGGCTGTTTCGATAGCCACGCCGAACTCGACCCACTACGAAATTAGCAAGGTGGCACTCGAGGCCGGGCTGCACGTCGTCTGCGAGAAGCCCCTGTGCTTCGAGACCCAAGAGGCCGAGGAACTGGTGCGGCTGTCCGAAGATAAAAAGCTTGTTGTGGGCGTTGCCTACGGCTACGCTGGCCACCAGTTGCTAGAGCAAGCCCGGGAGATGGTTGCCCGAGGCGACCTTGGCAAAATCCGCATTGTGAACATGCAGTTCGCCTACGGCGGGTGCAACGTGGCGGTTGAGAACAGCAACCCGGCTGCCAAATGGCGGATGGATCCGGCGCAATCTGGTCCGAGCTATATCCTGGGGGACGTTGGCACCCACGCCCTCTATTTGGGCGAGTACATAGTCCCCGGGCTGGAGATCGAGAGCCTGCTCTGCGAAAAACAGAGCTTTGTCGAAGGCCGCCAACTGGAGGACAACGCAAGCGTCCTCATCCGCTATAAAGGCGGCGTGGTTGGCAACCTCTGGGCCAGCGGGGTCAATTGCGGCTCAATGCACGGGCTACTTGTCCGGGTTATTGGCGAAAAGGCCAGCCTGGAATGGTGGGCCGAGCGCCCAAACCAACTAAAATACGAAGTCCAGGGTGAGGCTCCGCGTATGATAGAGCGCGGCCTACCCGGACTCTACCCCCCGGCGCTGGAAGATGACCGGATAAGCGGCGGCCACTCGGAAGGCCTGTTCGAGGCCTGGGCCAATATCTACCGCCGGTTCGCGATAGCTATAGACGCCGCTGGACGCGGTGATTACGCCTTCCTCGAGAACTACTGGTACCCGGACGTACGGGCGGGGGCACATGGCGTCAAATTCGTCAACACCTGCGTGAAGTCAGCTGACGCGGGCGCGGCCTGGGTGAACTTCTAACATAACTAAAAAATTGGCCTCTGTGCTGGTTTTGAAGTATAGATAGCGACAACAATTTGCAACATACTGAAAGGATGAAACCAAAATGAAAAAGCTGATCGCTCTACTTATCGTATCGGTTCTAATCGTCGGCTTGTTTGCGGCTTGCCAGACACCGCCGCCTCCGCCTGTTCCACCCGCCGACACCACTGACGACACCGGCGACGCCCCAGAAGCCGCGCCCCCAACCGCCGACGGCGCACCACTGCGCATTGGATTCTCTATGCCCGAGAGAGACCCGTGGCTCAGCTTCCTTGAGGGCGCGGCTATTGAGCGCGCCGCCGAACTCGGCATAGAGCTGATAGTCCAGGATGCACAGCAGGACATCAACACCCAGATGAGCCATGTCCAAGCCTTTGCTGCACAGCAAGTGGACGCTATCATCGTCGGTATACTTGAGGCCCCCTTCACCGAGGTGCTGGTTAACTACGCAGATGGTATTCCCCTCATCTTCGTAAACCGCACACCGGTTGAAGAGTTTTTGGAGCTACCCAACGTGGGCTTCGTCGGCTCGGACGAGTGGACTTCGGGCGCATTCCAGGCTGAGTTTTTGGCTGAGCACTTCGCTGGCCGCACCGAGCCTATCAGCTACGTTCTGTTCATGGGCATCCTCGGTCACCCGGCCACCGCTGCCCGCAGCGCGTCCTTTAGGCAGGGCATGGAAGAAGCAGGCTTTGAGCTCAACAACGTATTTGAGCAGACCGCCAACTTTGACCGCGCACAAGCTCTTGACCTCATGCAGCAGTTCCTCGGCACAGGCGTTGAGTTTGACGCCGTTATCTCCAACAACGACGAGATGGCCCTAGGCGCATTTGAGGCCCTGCGCGCCGTCGGCATGACCGACGTTCCCGTGCTGGGTATCGACGCCAGCCCCCATGCCGTTGCTTCTATAGTAGCCGGCGAAATGGCCGCCTCGGTCTTCCAGAACCCGGTGGGCCAAGGCGCGGGTGCAGTAGATAAAGCCGTTGCCGCCGCCAGGGGCGAGAGCTTCCCCTCTATCACATGGGTACCGTTTGAGCTGGTAAACCCTGAAAACGTGGCGAATTACCAGTAAGCTATAGGGAACACGTACTGGGCATCCCGTGGCTTCTTATGACTTACCACAATCTCAGACATGTATGAATTTAGAGCTAGAGGCCGGGCGTGGTTGCCTGGCCTCTAGTTCTAAGTTTAGCGGTAAGGTAAGGCGCTGGCTCGCCTGTTTGAAATGCCAAATATAGACACTCCGCGTTGTCCGATATGTACAAACGCGCAAAAAAACCTTGACAACCAAAACCGCATACTGCATAATAATTATACAGTATGCGGTAACGCACACGCACATTGCCACTCAAGGGAAAAACGAGGGCGAATATGCCTATAACAATCAAAGAGATTGCCAGAATTGCCGGCGTCTCTATCGGGACTGTAGACCGTGCGCTTCACAACCGAGGCAGGGTAAAGCCGGAGCTGGCGGCGCGCATTAATGAAATCGCGCGGGAGAACGGGTTTGAGCCAAGCCGGGCCGGGCGGGCGTTGGCACTTGCCCGCAACCCCATCAAAATTGGGGTTATCGTCCATCTTACAAAAACGGAATTTATGCGACAGGTTGTCTGTGGCATCCAAAAGGCAAAGCCGGAGCTAGAGGGACTCGGCGCCGAGATTCTGGTAAAAGAGATACCGTCTTTGGACGTGACCGCACAGCTGCAGGCGATTGACGAGCTGGTCGAGGCAGGCGTGCAAGGGATAGCTATTGCGCCCGCCGAAGACAACGCTCTTCGCGAGAAAATTGATGCTATCAGCAAAGAAAAAAATATATCTGTCGTAACTTTCAACACCGATCTTACAGGATCGAGCCGGCTCTGTTTTGTGGGTTTGGACAACGCTAGAAGTGGAAGAGCGGCGGCCGGCCTGATGGGCGCGATTACAGGGCAAAAGGGGAAGGTTGCTATTTTGACCGGCTACCTGACCAACCAGGGACATAACCGGCGGGTCGAGGGTTTTATGCAGGAGCTGGGCAAAAGCTTCCCCGACATCCAGGTGGCCGGCGTACAAGTTTGTTTTGACGAGGATTCCACCGCCGAGCAGTTGACTGCTCAGTGTGTGGAGAATACACCCGACCTTGCGGGTATATTTGTAAGCGGGGGCGGCCAGGCCGGCGTCTGCGCGGGTTTGCAAAAACTGCAAAAGGCTGCACAAATCAGAGTTATAGCCTACGACTTGATTCCCGCCACCATAGAGGGGCTAGAGGACGGAACAATTGACTTCGTCCTCGACCAGAACTCGTTTTTGCAGGGGTATCAGCCCGCAATGGTTTTGTACGACAAGCTGTTTAGCGGCAAACCGGTCGAACAAAGCCTAATGCACACCGAAATAATTATCAAGACAAAGTATAACCTGTAGGCCCAATTTGCGCGCAATATAGGGACTTTGCAACTTTGTAACAATTTGCGGTAACGCACACACGCAGACACTAACAGCAGGTATTGCCGATAAAAACACAGGCGAGCGAAAACTACAACAACCAGGAGGAAAATCTATGGGCACTTTAAAAGTCGGCGTCGTCGGCACCGGTGCAATCGGCCAGGAGCACATTGCCAGAATCACAAACAAACTGGTAGGCGCAGCGGTGGTGGCGATAACCGACGTCAACGATGCAAATGCAAAAAAGGCAGCGGCTCTTTGCGGAGCACGGGTTGAAAAGGACAGCGCTGGCGTAGTCAATGCACCCGACGTAGACGCGGTCCTTGTCTGCAGCTGGGGCCCCGCCCACGCGGAGTCTGTCCTGCAGGCGATTGCAGCGGGCAAACCGGTTTTTTGCGAGAAGCCGCTGGCCACCACCGCCAAAGACTGCAAAAAAATTGTAGACGCCGAGGTCGCCTGCGGCAAACAACTGGTACAAGTCGGGTTTATGCGCCGGTACGACAAGGGATACCTTCAAATGAAGGAGCTAATTGATTCGGGTGAGTTCGGCGAACCGCTGCTGGTACACTGCGCTCACCGCAACGCCGAAGTCGGCGAGAGCTACGTAACACCCATGGCTGTCTACGACACCGCTATCCACGAGATAGACACACTGCAGTGGCTGGTAGGCGACGACTATGTGACCGCCCAGGTTATCACCGGCAAAGACACCAAGCACTCCCACGCAAAGTTAAGAGACCCGCAGATGATGATTCTGCGCACAAAAGGCGGCATAACCATTGATATCGAAGTGTTCGTCAACTGCAAGTTCGGCTACGACATCGAGTGCGAGGTCTGCTGCGAAGAGGGCATTATCAAAATGCCCGAGCCAAACTTTCCAACTGTGCGCAAGGACATGAACCGTTCGGTCTACATCGAGCAGGACTGGAAGCGCCGCTTTTCTGGCGCCTACGACGTGGAGATTCAGGAGTGGATAAACTCGACTCTGAAAGGCGAAGTAAACGGTCCCACCGCCTGGGATGGCTACACAGCGGCGGTCACGGCCGATGCGCTGGTAAAGTCGCAGGAGACCGGCGGCATCGAGCCAATCACCACAGGCGAGCGCCCATCTTTCTACAAATAACCGCAGGGAGGTATCGCAATGAAAATAGCCTTTGACGTCGACGTGCTCGCCAAGCAGATGAGCATAAACGATTACGTGCACCAGGTGGCCGACTGGGGCTACAAATACATAGAGCAGTCGCCCCACCCGAAGATCAACCCGTTTTTTAAGCATCCGCTATTCTCAAAGCAAGTCGAGGCCGAATACCGCAAAGCCCTGCGGGAGACCGGTGTGGAAATAAGCTCGTTTATAGTGGTCTACCGCTGGAGCGGCCCCTGCGAGGAGCAGCGAAAGCTGGCTGTCCAGAACTGGAAGAAGATAGTGGAGATCGCCGTCAACATGGGGGTGCAGGTGATAAACACCGAACTCTCGGGCGACCCCAACCAACAGGAAACCTGCAACGGCATGTGGTTCCGCTCGGTGGATGAGCTGCTGCCGCTCTTCGAGAAAGAGAGCATCCGGGTCGAGGTGCAGTCCCACCCCTACGACTTCTGCGAGCTAAACGACGAGACTGTGGATATGGTGCAGAGCTACCGCAGCGATAACCTGACCTACGTCTACTCCAGCCCGCACGGCTTTTTCTACGACAAGGGCAAAGGTGATGTGAGGCATATGCTAAAGTACGCGGGTGAGAGCCTCAGCCATGTGCTGTTTGCCGACACCTTTAACCAGGAGCTGGACTGCCGCTACATAGCCAACCCGCCTTGGCTGAATAGCCGCGGCCGCGCCGATGTTTCCATTCACCAGCACCTCGCTATGGGCGAAGGTGACGTGGATTTCCCGGGAATATTCGAGACCTTGCGGGAGATGGATTTCGCGAACAAGACCTTCAAGGTAGGGGGTCCGCCCATCGCCTGTGTCAGCTATTTCGGGTTCCCGGATAAAATGAACGTGCAGGCCCCCGCCGCAAGAGAACGAATTAAGCGCGAGCTGCTGCAAAAGTAATCTAAAGCAAAAAAATTTTTAAAGGAGCGATAAATATGAAACTCGGATTCAACCAAGCCACCGCACTGGAGTGCAAAGGCCAGTCGCTGCTGGCCGACCTGGAGGCCTGCGAAAGGCACGGGTTCGACTACATCGAAATCCGCTTTGACTGTATCAAGGATTATTTAAAAGAGAACACCCTTGATGACCTGGCCGCCTGGTTTAAGGCCCACAAACTCAAGCCCTGGGCATATAACACGCTTGTCTTCTTCAACCAGCGGGACGCGGCAGGCGTCAAGGAGATTGACGACGAGGTAGATTTTATCATAAAGGTCTGCAACGCAATTGGCATGAAGATGCTGATAACCGTGCCGACCTTCGACGTAGGCCCGCTCTCCATCGATGAGATAAAGGACGAAGCAGTTAGCCGCTTGCGCTACCTAGCCGACAAGGTTGCACCCCATGGCATTCGTATCTCCCTGGAGTTTTGTGGCGTGCCCACCTGCTCGATAAACCAGTTTGGCACCGCTTATGATGTTGTCGAGGCGGTTGACCGCGAGAACGTGGGCATCACGCTGGACACCTTCCACTTCCACGCGATGGGCTCTAAGTGGGAAGACTTAGAAAAAGCTGACGGCAAAAAGATTTTCGCCTTCCACCTAAACGACGCCGAAAACCTGCCTATCGGCTCTATGCTGGACGACAAACGCCTCTGGCCGGGGGACGGCTGCCTCAACCACGACCGCACACTCTCAATCCTAAAGAAAATCGGCTTTGACGGTGTCTGCACGGTTGAAGAGTTCCGCCCCGAGTACTATGAGCTAAGCCACGACGATAACGTCAAAACTGCCAAAGCAAAGACCGTGGCCACGGTTTCCAAATACTACGATCTTTAGGAGGGTGCGGGATGCTGGACTCAAAAAAAATTAAGTTGGGCATAGCGCCCATTGCCTGGACAAACGACGACATGCCCGAACTCGGCAGCGAGAACACATTCGAGCAGTGCGTCAGCGAGATGGCGCTGGCCGGCTTCACCGGCTGCGAGGTTGGGAACAAATACCCCACCGACACGGCGGCGCTAAAAAAGGCGCTGGAGCTGCGCGGCGTTCAAATCTGTAACCGCTGGTTTTCGTCTTTCCTGATTGAGAGGCCGTTTGAGGAGACCGAGCGGGAGTTCAAAGAGTCTCTCGCCTTCCTCAAAGAGATGGGCGCGAAGGTTATTGGTCTTTCAGAGCAGAGCTACAGCACCCAGGGGCAAGAGGTACCCATCTTCGAGACCCGCCACATCATGAACGACAAAGAATGGGAGCTGCTTTGCACCGGCCTTAACAAGCTGGGTAAAATCGCCAAGGGCATGGGGATGAAGCTGACTTTCCACCACCATATGGGCACGGTTGTGCAGACAGCCGCCGAGGTGGACAGGATGATGGAAAACACCGACCCCGAGCTGCTCTTCTTGCTATACGACAGCGGGCACTTGGCCTACTGCGGAGAGGATTACCTGGCCGTACTCGAAAAACACGCGAAGCGGGTGGGGCATGTCCATCTCAAGGACATACGCCCGGAGGTTGTAGAGAAAGTACGCCGCGAGCGCCTCAGCTTCCTTGGCGGGGTGCGCGCCGGTGCTTTTACCGTACCCGGCGACGGTGCCATTGATTTTGACCCTATCTTCAAGGTACTCGCCGACAGCGGCTACCAGGGCTGGATGGTCGTCGAGGCCGAACAAGACCCCGCAAAGGCAAACCCGCTGGAGTACGCTATAAAGACGCGCAAGTATATTCGAGAGCACGCGGGTATGTAATCACAATAGCCCCAGTGCCGGTGAGTTCGGGCCGGGGTATTCTGTTTGCCGATGAGCAAAAATAACCGAAAAGGGCAGTGATAACATGGGCATAAAAATCGCGGGTGCCCCCTGCTGTTGGGGTGTAGACGACCCAAATAACCCTTACCTTCCTCCCTGGCAAAGGGTGCTGTCTGAGGCTTCGCAGGCCGGCTACAAGGGAATTGAACTCGGCCCCTACGGCTACATACCGATAGATATTGGCCTAGTGAGCGAAGAGCTCGAGAAGAACGGCTTGCATATCATAGCGGGGACGATCTTCGACAATCTCGTAAGCAGCTCGAACTTTGACAGCCTCAAAAAGCAGGTCCACGATATCTGCGCATTGGTTAGAAAGCTCCCCCAGCCACAGCCGGAAAAAGGGCAGCGCTTCCCCACCCCTTATTTAGTGCTGATTGACTGGGGACACGATGCGCGCGACTACGCCGCCGGCCACCCCGACAAAGCGCCTCGGCTGGCTGGCGACGAGTGGAAGCGGATGGTGGGCCACATCGTTGAACTCTCTAAAATCGCGGGGAGCGAGTACGGAGTGCGCCCGGTGATTCACCCCCACGCAGGAGGACATATCGAGTTCGCGGATGAAATCGATATGATCGCTACGGACATCTCGCACGATCACGCCGGCTTCTGCTTGGATACCGGCCACCTGCACTATTCAAAAATGGATCCCGTCGAGTGGCTAAAAAAATATTCTGATATCTTAGATTATCTACACTTCAAGGATATCGACAACAGTGTATACGACCAGGTGATGGGTGAGCGCATCAAGTTCTTTGAAGCTTGCGGCAAAGGGGTAATGTGCCCTATCGGGGAGGGCGTGATTGACTACGGACAAATACGCGAGCTGCTAGATGAAATCGGCTACAGCGGCTACATTACCATTGAGCAGGAGCGTGACCCCCGAAACTCGGATACAAGCCTGCAGGACGTACGAAAAAGCCTCGGGTATCTCGAAAAGATGCGGTATTAACATTTTTGCGCACACGCGAATACAGCTTGAGGAGCGGCGTCAGGCGCGCAGTAACGCCATCACGGCACTGCTGCTCGCCTGATTGATTTTATATGCAAAAAATCTCGACTTTACGGTATCGGGCGGGGTGAGTCGTTGGTGCGGATTTTGCTTGTTTTATAAGTTTCCTGCTGCATAATTACTGGGATCATCTGTGAATTGTATAGTGTAGCGTTGCGTTGTAAAACGTATAATCAATAATGTCGGATCATCCACACCGCTCCAATGTGGGCCACCATCAAAAATCGGAAGCCAATTCTCTTTTTCCTCACATTGTCAAGCAAAGCGTTGGGCGGATAAAATAAATCACTTCGGCTATGCACAGTTAGCAATTGACTATCCTGCCCCGGCGCGGTATAATGGTGCAAGTGCCTAGGGCCTGTCCGGCGCACTCACGCTGGCAGGCTGATAAAGCAAAGACCACGAAAGGACACGATACGTTATTATGAAGCGAACAACAAAATTCTTCGCACTTGTAGTTGCCCTAATTGTCCTACTTTCCGGATGCCAGGGGTTGACCGATACCAGCTGGGCCTTCGAGCACGAGGGTCAGCGTCTGCCCGCAGGAACCTACATCCTGTTTATCAACGACGCATTTTTGCGTGGCGCCGACATGCTGGTTCAAGATCGGATAGACTGGGATAATGCTAGGATAGGGATGGAAGAAGAATACCCCGACCAAGGTCCCCCAGACATTTTCGCGATGACTTCGGAGGAAATGTTTGACACCCCGCTTGAGGGTATGCGTTTTTATGACTGGGTTACAGCCGAAGCGCAAAACCTTTCCCGCCGGTATTTTGCTGTAAACGCCCTGCTCGCCCAGCACGAAATAGAGCCTAGCCTAGAAGATATGGCGCAAGCAATGATGTCCGCCAGCGCCGAATACCAGGATGGTCAGCAATTTTACCGCCAACTCGGAGTAGGCGAGACTTCATTGCTTTTGTTTTTTATCCACGGTGTTAACCACGGTGCGCTCTTCGAGGGCCTGTATGGCTCTGGCGGCCCCTACGAAATCCCTCAAGCCGAAATTAGGGCCCATTTTGATGAGCAGTTTGTGGCAGGCCAAGAGATCATCTTCCTCAAGGCAGAACCCTTCCTGACCGGGGATGAGACCGAAGAGGAGGCCGCCGAGATTATACAGGCAGCCGAAGAAACTAACGAAGAGATACGCGAGCTTGCCCAGGAGTTCCTCGAGCGTCTGCTGGCCGGCGAGGCCTTTGAGCAGCTGCAGTACGAGCACGAGCTGGAGTTTTCCCCCAACCCGGAAAACGTAATGAGGCAGCCACCGGGAGTGCTGGACTTCCTCACCAGGAGAGACAACGTGTTCCACCACAACCAGGCTGTGCTTGATGGGCTGGACGCCCTTTCTGTCGGAGACGCCGGGGTCTTTGAGGACGAGTGGGTTATAGCTGTTGTCCGCCGGCTAGACACACTCGCTAACCAAGATGCCGTGGACGAGCAGATGAGCGAGATTCTCAATTACCTGCGCTACGAAGATCACTTTCTGCCCATGCTAGATGAGCTTGGAAAAACGCTGCCTCTGAGAGTCAACAATAACGCGATAAACCGTTACACCCTCGGAACATTGTGGCAGGATTAGATGAATATGTCTTACAATGATTATATCCGCAACTTTTGCATTATAGCGCATATCGACCATGGCAAGAGCACCCTTGCCGACCGCCTGCTCGAGCTTACCCAGTCGGTGGCCCAGCGAGAGATGGAAAGCCAGCTGCTTGACAATATGGAGCTGGAAAAAGAGCGGGGCATCACCATCAAAGCACGGGCTGTTCGGCTTTGCTACAAAGCTAAAGATGGGCAGGACTATGTCTTCAACCTCATCGATACCCCCGGCCATGTAGACTTCAGCTACGAGGTCTCGCGCTCCCTCGCCGCATGCGAGGGGGCCATTCTTGTGGTGGACGCCTCCCAGGGGGTTGAGGCGCAGACGCTTGCTAACACCTACCTGGCTGTCGATGGAGGCCTGGAGCTTTTGCCTGTTATAAACAAAATCGACCTGCCCGCCGCCGACCCCGACCGGGTAGCTAAGGAAGTCGAAGATATCATCGGCATTCCCTGCACCGACGCACCACACATCTCGGCAAAGCGCGGAATAAACGTCGAGGAAGTGCTTGAGCGTATCGTAACCGATATCCCGCCCCCAAAGGCCGACCCGGGGGCACCTTTGCGCGCCCTGATTTTCGACTCCTTTTACGACAGCTACAAAGGCGTGGTAGTCTATGTCCGGGTGGTGGACGGCGAGCTGCGCCAAGGTATGCCTATCCAGATGATGGGCACTGGCGCAACCTTTGAAATAGTTGAAATCGGCACTATGGGTGCCACTGCCTTTACTCCCTGTGACCAGCTAAGGGCCGGGGAGGTTGGATATTTTACAGCGAGTATAAAAACCGTAAAAGATACACAGGTGGGAGACACCGTCACAGGTGTAGAGAGGCCGGCCGAAGAGCCATTGCCCGGTTACCGCAAGGCTACGCCGATGGTTTTTTGCGGTATCTACCCCCAAGACGGTGCCAAATACACCGACTTGCGCGACGCCCTCGAGAAGTTACAGCTTAACGACGCCTCCCTAAGCTTTGAGTCTGAGACCTCGGCCGCACTTGGGTTCGGCTTCCGCTGCGGATTTTTGGGGCTTTTGCACCTGGAAATCGTTCTGGAGCGCCTAGAGCGAGAGTATAATCTTGACCTTATCACCACCGCGCCCAGCGTAATCTATAAGATAACGCTGACCAGCGGCACCACCCTGGATATCGACAACCCCACCAACTACCCCGACCCCGCCACAATCCAAGGGATGCAGGAGCCATTTGTCAGCGCGAGCATACTCACGCCAAGCGAGTATATCGGCAGTATAATGGATCTATGCCAAAGCCGGAGAGGGGTATACCTCGACACAAAATACCTGGATACCGACCGGGTTGAAGTTCATTACAAGCTCCCACTCGGTGAGATAATTTACGATTTTTTTGACGCCCTCAAAAGCCGGACAAAGGGGTACGCCTCTTTTGATTACGAGCTAAACGAGTATAGAGATTCCAAGCTTTGCAAGCTGGATATATTGCTAAACGGCGACGTGGTCGACGCATTCTCGTTCATCGTCCATGCCGACAATGCCTACGCCCGGGGGAGAAAGCTGGCCGAGCGTCTCAAAGAGCACATTCCCCGGCAGATGTTTGAAGTGCCTATACAGGCCGCCATCGGCGGTAAGGTTATTGCCCGGGAAACAGTGCGGGCCATGCGCAAGGACGTACTTGCAAAATGCTACGGCGGCGACATAACCCGCAAGAAAAAGCTGCTCGAAAAACAAAAAGAAGGCAAGAAAAAGATGCGCCAGATGGGCAGCGTTGAGGTCCCTCAAGAGGCATTTACCGCTATCCTCAAGCTGGACGACTGATATGTGTCAACCTATCGGCCTTTACCTGCACATCCCCTTTTGCCGGGGTCAGCGCAAATGCCCATACTGCGACTTTTACTCGCTGCCATTCGACGAAGATCTGGCGGACGCCTACACCACCGGGCTTGTCGCGGCGATTAAAACCCATCCATTCGGCAGGCTGCGGGCAGATACTCTCTATCTGGGCGGTGGGACGCCGTCCCTGCTGGGGTCGCGGCGGCTGAGCGAAATTTTGCAGGTAGCCGTGCACACCTTCGGCTTGGACAAAGATAGCGAAATCACCCTTGAAGCCAACCCGGAAACAGTCTCCCCTGCCCTGCTTGCCCAACTCCGCCGGGAGGGCTACAATCGGATCTCCTTTGGGGTGCAGAGCTTTGATACAGGTGAGCTTTCCGCCCTGGGCCGTACACACTCACCAAAGGCAGCACAAGAAGCTGTCCTCGCCGCGCAGGCGGCCGGGTTCGATAACGTATCGGCGGACTTGATGCTGGCCACCCCCGGCCAAAGCGCGCGCAGTCTTTCGCACAGCATCCAGCTGCTGAGCCGCCTGCCACTTACCCACATCTCCGCTTATCTTCTAAAGCTGGAGCCGGATGCCCCCATGGCGCAAAAAAAAGCAGCCCTGCCCAGTGAGGACACCGCCGCGGATTTATATTCGCAGTGCGTAGACGAGCTTGTGTCTGCCGGCTTTGCCCAGTACGAAATCAGCAACTTCGCCCGCCTTGGCTGCGAGAGCCGCCACAACCTAAAGTACTGGCGGCGCGAACCATATCTGGGCTTAGGCCCGGCAGCGCATTCCTTTTTGAATGGGCAGCGTTTTTTCTTTCCCCCACATCTGGAGCACTTCCTAGAGGGACGGCCTTTCGACCAGATACAGCACGAGCCACCCAGCCCCGCCGTAGAGGAAGAACTGATGCTCCGCCTCCGCCTTTCGGAGGGCTTTGACACCGCGATGCTCCCCCCATATGGGGTTGACCCCTCCCCCCTGCTCAAAAAGGCGTGGCAGCTGGCTGCCCATGGCCTGTGCCGGGTGGAAGGTGGCGTAGTTTCTTTGAGTGCACAGGGGTTTTTGCTCTCTAACAGCATTACAGCAGAGCTGCTTGCAGAGTTGCGTTAATCCATTAACAGGGCGCGCAGCTGGCCCGCGAGTTCACTTGCGCTGTGAGCGATGTCGCCTGCAAGCTCATCGAGCAAGCCGACCATCTCGCCGCTCTGCCCCGACCCGAAGTAGTCCCGGCTCTTTACCTTGCCGTAGCGGCGCATTACTTTGCGCACCGAGTCGGTCTCGTGGCCGCCGGAAATGTTCTTGCGTATACTGCTCATCAGGTTGGCGCAGTCCTTCATCAATTCGAGGTACTCGTCCCGGGATTGTTCGCGGAACATATGCACGGTGCGCGCTTCGTCTTTTTCTTCCAAAAAGCGCAGCTCGGCCAGCACGGCCTCTCCGCCCATGTCGCGTATCTTTTGCGAAAGCACCCGGAGCTGAGCCGCGCTCTCAATGGTTTTGGGCAAAATGGCAACGCCCGGCCTAAAGTAGCCGGCGCCGAACTCTTTGAGCTTTCGCCAGACATACACCCGGTTCTTGGAAGGATTAACCGGCACGTTGTAGCCAAGGGCCAGCCATATTATCTGCGCCATGCTGCCGCCTTCCCTTCATTTTATTATTTGTAACAACTGTTATTGTAACAAAATTCTCGCAAACCATCAAGGGGGTCTTTGTTATGGATTTTCTCAGCGCGTTTGGCTGCAAAACTTTTTCGGACGAAGTTATGCGCGAACATCTGCCCGACAAAGTTTACCGCAGCCTAAAAGATACCAGCAGCCTGGGCAAGCCCCTAGACCCCGGAATCGCCGATATCGTGGCCGCCGTAATGAAGGATTGGGCGTTGGGGCAGGGGGCCACTCACTACAGCCACTGGTTCCACCCGCTGAGCAATACCACCGCCGGCAAACACGACGCCTTTCTCTCAATCAGCCCGGATGGACGGGTGATGAGCGAGTTCTCTTCTCAGGCCCTTGTGCGCGGCGAGCCGGACGCGTCTTCTTTCCCCTCCGGAGGATTGCGCGCCACCTTTGAGGCCCGGGGCTATACCTCCTGGGACCCCTCCTCCCCCGCATTTGTCCGGGACGGCACGTTGTATATTCCCACCGCGTTTTGCGCTTACAGCGGCGAGTCACTGGACTCCAAAACCCCGCTTTTGCGGGCGATGCAAGCACTCAACCCCCAGGCGCTGCGGGTGTTGCGGGCACTTGGCAACACAAGTTCGCAGCAGGTGATGCCGACGGTAGGTGCCGAGCAGGAGTACTTCCTCATCGACAGAGAGATGTACGAATCTCGCCTTGACCTCAAGCTATGCGGCTGCACACTGATAGGCGCGAAGCCCCCCAAGGGCCAAGAGCTGGACGACCACTACTGCGGGCGGATTCGCACCCGAGTAAGCGAGTTTATGCGCGATCTGGACGAGCAACTTTGGCAGCTGGGCATACCCGCCAAGACCAAGCACAACGAGACCGCCCCCGCCCAACACGAGATGGCGCCTATCTACCAAACGGTAAACATTGCCTGTGATAACAACCTGCACACCATGGAACTTATGCGGATTATCGCCAAAAAGCACGAGCTTTCCTGCCTGCTGCACGAAAAACCCTTCGCGGGGATAAACGGCTCGGGCAAGCACAACAACTATTCGCTCAGCACCGACGATGGCGTTAACTTCCTGCGCCCGGGCAAAAACCCGGCTGAGAACAAACTCTTCCTGATAACCCTTTGCGCGCTTATCGAGGTGGCTGATGCCCACGCCGACCTTTTGCGCCTTTCCTGCGCGACCCCTGGCAACGACCACCGCTTGGGCGGTTACGAGGCCCCGCCGGCCATAATCTCAATGTTTTTAGGCGAGCACCTAACCGATATCATTACCAGCATCGCCCGGGGAATCCGCCCCGGCCTGAAAAAGACTCAGGCGCTCAACACCGGGGTAAATGTGCTGCCCAACCTGCGCAAAGACAACAACGACCGCAACCGCACCTCCCCGCTGGCCTTCACCGGCAACAAGTTCGAGTTTAGAATGCTGGGTTCCTCCCAGAATATAGCTTTTATAAATGTAGTGCTCACCACCGGGCTGACCAACGTCTTTGCCCGCTTTGCCGACCGGCTGGAGGGCTGCGAGGACCTGGAGACCGAAGTGGCCCACATAGTGGCCGACACTATCCAAAACCACGAGCGGATAATTTTTAACGGCAACAACTACGCCCGGGAGTGGGTAGAAGAAGCAAAGCGGCGTGGGCTGCCTAACCTGCCCAGCAGCCTTGACGTCGTAGATACCTTGTGCGAGCAGAAAAACATCGAACTCTTCGCCCGCCACGGCGTACTCTCCGAGGCCGAGTGCCGGGCTAGGTATGACGTCTTCCTGGAAAATTTTGTCAAGGTGGTGAACATAGAGGCCGAGACCATGTTGCATATGGTACGCCGCCAGGTGGTACCGGCTGTTATCTCGCATATCGGGGAAGTCGCCCGAAGTCTGCTCGCGCTGGAAAGTGCCGGGCTGCAAAACCCTGCCGCCCGCGACCACCTGGAGACTCTCAACAAGTACGCGCAGACCCTACACCAACGCTGCGATATTTTGCGAGACGCCTGCCATATGCAGGAGAACGTGCCAAGTGAACTGCGTAAGCGTGCAAATTATTTCCAAGAAGTTGTTCGCCTGCGAATGTGCGAACTGCGCGAAAGCTGCGACGCATTGGAGGCTATCGTTGGGGACGACAAATGGCCAATGCCTACTTACACCGACCTGCTGCACAGAGTGTAAGGTGAACGATATGAATATGACAATAAGATATTTGCAACTCCAAGATATCCCAGCTTTGGCAGAGCTATATCGTCAGTTTTGGGGTGAAAGCTCCAATGTGGAGAAAATGAAGGAGAAGTTCGCCCAGCTGCGCGAGCGCGAGGACTATATACTTCTCAGCGCGGTCGAAGGCGAGAAGCTCTGTGGCTCGGTGATGGGTATTGTCTGCCAGGAGCTGTACGGTGAGTGCGCCCCTTTCCTCGTGCTTGAAAACATGGTGGTGGACAGCGCTTACCGGCGGGGTGGCGTTGGCAAAGCCCTGCTTGCCGAGCTGGAGAAGTGGGCGAAAGCCAAGGGCTGCAGGCAAATAATCCTCGTGACCGAAGCCTACCGGGAAGACGCCTGCGGATTTTATGAAGCGGAAGGGTTCCACCCAACAGCTAGCAAGGGCTTTAAGAAGAAGTTTCCGTAACTATGTTACAAGCCAGCCTCTGCCAGCCGCGATTTTATTAACAAATTGCGAATCGGCGGTATAATGCTACCATGATGAAAACGCGAAAGTATCAGCAAACAAAAAAAGGAGCGACAGATATGAGTGTAGAGCTGGAGAGCAGACCACCTAACATGTACTATCATGATCCCGAAAGAGGCAAAGGCAAAGCGATAGCGGCATTGGTTTTGGGAATTATTGCCATAGTTCTACCTGTACCTTTTTTGGATTTGGCTTGCGGCATAGTCGGGCTTGTTATGGCGTATAAGTCAAAACAAGAAGGATATATAACAGGCCTGCGCACGGCGGGTTTTGTTTTGTCAATTATTGGTACTGTTTTCGCCGCTTTTTACACACTTTTTTGGACACTTGCCGCAACACTTTTCACCGCAGGATTCGGCGGCATGGGCGGCGGCATGGAGTGGCTTTTATAATAGAGCACGACGGTGGGCCGGATACCAAGTTTGCTGCTCAGACCAATTAATAAAGACAGGGCAACCTTGCTGCCCTGTCTTTATTTTTGGGGCCAACGCCCGTTGGGAACTACAGCTTCCCCTCCAGAAAATACGTAGCCTCCATATCTGCCACGTTGAGGGCAAAGGCCAGCGGGAACCGTTCGAGGGCCTCGCCTATGTTTCGCTTGTCCTCAATCCCCGAGAAGCCCATGTGGTAGCGAATCGCAAAGGCCTCCTCCCGGCTCAGGCGGATAAACCCACCTACTATGTAGACCGATTTTTCCCCGTGACCGTAAGGCAGCTTGTCCTCGTAGTCGTAGGATGGCACCTGCTGCCACTTGCCCTTCTCGTCCTTTACATTGCGAAAACCGGGCTTGTAGGTGTTCAGCTTGCATATATCGTGCAGCAACGCGCAGATAGCCACCGACTCGGGCGGGTAATCCATTTTGTATAGCTCACGCACCCGTTCTCTGGCAAGATAGGCGCTCAGGCAATCATAGGTGTTGACGCTGTGTTCTACCAAGCCGCCCTCATACGAGCCGTGAAAGCGCAGACTGGCGGGTGCTGTGAAAAAATCACTAGCCGGTGAGGTTATGTATTCAAGCAGCTTATCCGCGCCCTCGCGGGTTATATGTTCGTTGTAAATCGAGAGAAACCGCTCCTTATTGCTCATTTAGATAATCTCCCTTTCTACTTTTGTCAGCGGGGCCTGGCTGTTTGCTTCTATCCAGTTAAGTATGTGGTCGAGCACGCTGTCAATTTGAGCGACGGTACCTCCAACGCAGGCCACACCCAACACGGCTGTGCGGTGAGTGTCCTGCTCGTCTATCTCGGCTGTCGAGACGCCAAACTTATCCCGCAGCTTGGTGGTAAGGCTTCTTACCACCATCCGCTTGTCTTTGAGCGAGTTCGCCCACGGGATATCAAAAGTCAGCTTAAGCGTTCCAATGCGCATGGCAAAGCCCCCTTAACTTTGGTCGACAAAGGCTAAGAAGCCCTTGTAGGCACTGTAGACGTCAGTTTTGCCCACAATCTCGAGCGGCGAGTGCATAGACAGCACCGGCACGCCCACATCAACTACGTCGGCGCCCAAGTTAGCGATAAACTTAGCTACTGTACCGCCGCCGCCGGCGTCCACTTTGCCCAGCTCGGAAGCCTGCCAGTCCACACCGTGCTCGGCAAACAGTGCGCGTATTTTGCCCACGAACTCGGCGTTTGCGTCGCTGGTGCCCGCTTTGCCCCGCGAGCCGGTGTACTTACTCATAACCGCGCCGTAGCCGACATAGCAGCTGTTGCGCTTGTCGTTGACCTCCGGGAACGTCGGGTCAAACGCGCCGCTCACATCGGCGGAAAGACACTCGCTTTTCTCTATCACCCGGTGTCCGTCCAGTTTTTGCCCTGCCGCCAGCGCACAAATGAAGTTCTCTAAAAAGCGTGAGGCAAGGCCGGTGTTGCCGTCCGAGCCGGCCTCTTCTTTGTCTGCCAGGACGTTTACCCAGGTGTAGGCGGGGGTGTCAGCCTCCAGGCAGGCCATCAGGGAGGTGTAAGCGCAGACACGGTCGTCGTGGCCGTAAGCACCCACCATCGAGCGGTCAAGTCCGATATCCCGCGCGCCCCAGGCGGGCACCAGACAAAGCTCGGCCGAGAGGAAATCTTCCTCTATGATATCGTATTTCTCGCTGAGCAGCCGCAAAATATTGAGCTTTACCTTCTCGCTGACTTTGTCGTCCTTAAATGGCAGCGAGCCGACCAGAACGTTTAGCTCTTCGCCCTTTATTCCCTCGGCCAGGGTGCGCTTGTCCTGTTCTTTAGCAAGGTGGGGCAGCAGGTCGTTTATGCAAAATACCGGCTCGCTGGCATCCTCGCCGATGGTTACATTCACCACCTGGCCATCCTTCTTGACTATTACCCCGTGGAGTGCCAGAGGCATCGCCACCCACTGATATTTGCGTATACCGCCGTAGTAGTGGGTTTTGAACATGGCAAGCTGTGCCTCCTCGTAAAGGGGAGACTGTTTAAGGTCGATGCGCGGCGAGTCAATATGGCTTGCGATTATCTTCACACCGTCGCCCAGCGGGCGCTTGCCGATAGCGGCGAAAATCAATGCCCGCCCCCTGTTGAGCAGGTAGATTTTGTCCCCCGGTTTGTAGGCTTTAGCTGGGTCGAATGGCGTGTAGCCTTTCTCCCTTAGCAGCTCGACAGCCCATTGGGCGCATTCTCGCTCGGTTTTGCCCGCGTCAAGGAATTTTTTGTACCCTTCACAAAAGTCGAAAGCTTTTGCTATTTCCTGCTCGCTCATCTTTATCCCGCTGCTTTGGGGCTTTCGCGCGAGCTTTTCCTGTAAAATCTCACCCTTGGTTTTATCTTTAGCCATATGAATCCACCTTTCCGCTAATCTATTTTCTAGCTGTTAAAATCGTAGAGCGCAAGGTAAGCTTCCTTGGTCGAGAGGACGTTGTACACATAGGCGTTAGTACGCCTGAATGGCGTAGTGTAAAGAGTTACTCCGTCGTATGAGAAGCGCTCGTCCTCCAGCCAGCGGGTGACACTTCCCCTTCCGGCGTGGTAAGCGGCAAGAGTTTCGCGCACTCCCCCAAAATGGTCGAGATGCAAGCGCAAAATAAATGTGCCGTAGCGTATGTTCACCTCGGGTATGAACATTTCGTCAAAGCTGCGGTTTTCGTCGTCTCCCATTCGCCAGCGGGCCCACTCGAAGGTTTCTTCGGTTATCTGCATCAGCCCGCGGGCATACGCCTCGGAGACCGCCAGATGGTCAAAGCTGCTCTCGCAGCGTATCACCGCGAAAACAAGTGCGGGGTGCAAATCGTTGAGGGTGCTGTATCGCAGCACGTACTCCTGGTACCCCAGCGGGAAGGCCGCGCGCTGGTAATGCAGCCAGGCTTGGCGCACTCCCACGCTCAGGGCCAGCACTACTATTATTGCAACAACAAGCGCAATTATTGCGGGCAAGCCTTTACGAGCCGGTCTGCTTTCCTGTGCGTGCGCGCTCATTGCGCTCTCTCCAGGCTTAGCAGTTCGATTTTGTCGATTGCGATGTCCAACTGCTCGCGCAGCTCGCTCAAGCCCTCTTCGTTTACAATAACGTAATCGGAACGCGAGGTGTAGAAGTCATCATCGTGCTGGGCGCGTATCCGGCTGAGCGCGCGCTCCTGTGTCAGTTTATCCCGGGTTATAATGCGCTCAAGGCGCGTATTTTCCGGCGCTATGACGCTGATAATTTTGTCGCAGTTTTTGTGTATTCCGCTCTCAAACAGGGTGGGGGCGTCCAGGAATATTACCGGGGCACCGTCCGCTCGCATCCGCTCGACCTCGCCAAGTATTTCCCGCTGGATATACGGGAAAATAATTTTGTTCAGCAGTGCGCGTTTTTCTTTGTCGGCAAAAATTATATCGCCCATTTTGCGGCGGTCAAGGGTTTTATCCGGCAGCAGTATTTCATTACCAAAGTTCTCAGCTAGCTCGGCGATGCACTCGCCGCCCCCCGCCACAACTTGGCGGGCCACAATGTCGGCGTCTATCACTCGGTATCCCAAGCTTGTCAGATACCCGCTAACCGTAGTCTTTCCTGCCCCGGTCTGGCCGGTTAGCCCCACTAGCAGTCCGTTGTTTTTCATCTTAGCTCCATTTGCTTTAATAAGCTGTCAGCTTTCAATCGTCAGCTGCCTAAACCCAGCAGCCCTTATCAGCCGGTTGTAGACCGCCAGGCCCATGCCTTCCTGCCGGGGGGCGCGGGCATAGACCATGCGGGCACCCTTTTCGTCAAGCTCTCGCAACAGGGAGAACAGCCGCAGTGCCTGAGTCTCTTCGCTTTTGACAGGCCCTAAGCTGAGAGCGTTCAAGGGGCAATTTTCCAGCTCTTCCTCAAACACAAGGGCCCACACACCCTCGCTGGCCTGCTCGGCCAAAAATCGTTTGCAGTTTTCCCAGTCTCCGCGCAGTACCACAACCTTGGCCTTGGGGGCGTAGTGGGTGTGCTTTACCCCAGGGGAGGCAACTGGCGCGTCGGGGTCGGGCTTCGCGTAGACCACCGGGTCGATAACCACGCTGCCAACCGCCGCCTCAATCTGCTCAGGAGTTACGGCCCCCGGCCTGAGGATGCGCGGGGTGCCATCGGTAAGGCTGACCACAGTGGACTCTACGCCGACATCGCAGGGGCCGCCGTCTATAATCATGGGTACGCGGCCGGCTAAATCCTCCAGACAGTGGGCGGCGCTGGTGGGGCTTGGTTTGCCCGAAAGGTTTGCCGAAGGTGCCGCAAGCGGAACCCCCGCCGCCGCAATCAGCTGCCGGGCCACCGGGTGTGCGGGCAGCCTTATCCCAACGCTGTCAAGCCCCGCGCGCGTAAGGCTTGGGACTTTTTCGCTGCTGGGCAGCACCATGGTCAGCGGCCCCGGCCAAAACCGCCGGGCAAGCTCAATGACGGTATCGGGCAGGCGGCTGGTCAGATCTTTTAGCGCATCCACCTCAGCAATGTGTACGATAAGCGGGTTGTCGGACGGGCGCCCCTTTACCTCAAAGATTTTGGCAACCGCGCCCTCGTCCAGAGCGTTTGCAGCTAAACCGTAGACCGTCTCGGTCGGTATTGCCACCACATCTCCCTGCCTGAGCAGGCCCGCCGCCGCCGTGATATTTTGCGGCTCACTTGCGTTTAGCACCCGGGTGTCAAAGTTCACTGCGCCCCGCCCTCCGCGTTTAGCTTTTCAGCTTGGTCGAAGGTTATCAGGGCGTCCAGGGTTTCGTCCAAATCACCGTTTAGTATGGTCTCAAGCTTGTACAGAGTTAGGCCGATGCGGTGATCGGTCATCCTGCCTTGCGGGTAGTTGTAGGTGCGTATCCGCTCGGAACGGTCACCCGTACCCACCTGTAACTTGCGCTGAGAAGCAATTTTGTCGGTCTGTTCGGCCAGCATCTTCTCGTACAGACGGGAGCGCAAAACTTTCATAGCCTTGTCTCTGTTTTTATGCTGGCTGCGCTCGTCCTGGCACTCGACGACCAGGCCGGTGGGCAGATGGGTAATGCGGATAGCACTCTCGGTTTTGTTGACGTGCTGGCCTCCCGCGCCCCCAGCCCGGAAGGTGTCGATTTGCAATTCATCCGGGCTTATTTCGACTTCGACTTCTTCCGCCTCAGGCAGAACAGCCACTGTGACCGTGGAGGTGTGCACCCGGCCTTGGGACTCAGTCTCGGGCACCCGCTGTACCCTGTGCACTCCGCTTTCGAATTTCAGGCGGGAGTACGCGCCCTCCCCGTCGATAGAAAAGGAGACTTCTTTGTAGCCGCCCAGCCCAGTCTGGTTTGAGGTGTAGACCTCGGTCTTCCAACGCTTGGTCTCCGCATACATGCTATACATTCTGTATAATGCCGCCGCAAAGAGAGCGGCTTCATCTCCGCCAGCGCCGCCACGGATTTCTACTATTACATTTTTGTCGTCGTTGGGGTCTCTGGGCAGCAGGAGTATCTTTAGCTCTTCGGCGCAACGCTCGCAGATATCGCGGTTTAAGACCAGTTCTTCCTCGGCCAGCTGTTTAAACTCTTTGTCCTGGCCGCTGTCGGCGAGCACTTCTTTGGCTTCGTCCACCGCCTGCTTGGCCTTGTTATACTCGTTGTATTTTTCAACGACCGGAGAGATTCCCTTCAGCTCGCGCATGAGGGCGGTATAGGCTTTGTTGTCACTGGCTATGTTTGGGTCAAGCAGCTGCCGGTTTATCTCGTCGTAGCGCTCGGCCACGTTTTGCAGTTTGTCTAGCATGTGTCCTCCTCGTAGTCGTTAGAAATTAGAAAATAGCAGAAGAGCACGCTAAGCTTACGTTTGTGCTTCCATATTTTCTCTTTAGCTTATTATAATGCTTTTTTGCGGAAATAACAACCGAAAATAAATAGGCTGGCCCATTTTGCCGGCATGATTGCGACAACCGGTGAATATTGATAAAGTGTGGAAGCGTTCTGGGAGAGCAAAGCCAAAGGAGGAGACAATGAATCTTTACAGGCCGGAGGGCATGTTGATAGATACACCCGAAAATAAGCAGAACATTAGCAGCCTCGCAGCACTCGAGCAGGCCATGCAGTCGCAGAAAATCCTTGAAGCCAGGGCAATTGTCTGCGATTCGGGACACAACCTTATTGTTGATTTAGGCTGTTGCAAAGGGGTTATCCCCCGCGCGCAGACAGTGCTTGGGATCGAGAGCGGCACCATGCGGGATATTGCAATAATCTCCCGGGTTAATAAGCCGGTCTGCTTTGTGGTCACCGGGTTTGGGGAGAAAAACGGCGAGGCTTTCGCGCTGCTCTCGCGCAGCAAAGTGCAGAAAAAATGCCGGGAACAGTACCTCGACAAGCTGTGCCCAGGGGATATAATCCCAGCGGCGGCCACCCACTTAGAAAGCTTTGGCTGCTTTGTGGATGTGGGCTGCGGGGTCACATCGCTTATCTCGATAGACGCGATCTCGGTCTCGCGCATCTCCCACCCGCGGGATCGCTTTCGAAACGGTCAGCAGCTGCTGGCCGTGGTCAAGTCCCTGGGTGCCGATGGGCGGATAACCCTGACCCACAAAGAGCTGCTGGGCACCTGGGAAGAAAACGCCGCCCTGTTCGCACCCGGCGAGACCGTAGCGGGGATTGTCCGCTCAGTAGAGAAGTACGGTGTATTCATTGAACTCACCCCAAACCTTGCCGGCCTCGCCGAGGTCAAAGAAGGTGTCTTCCCCGGCCAGCAAGCCAGCGTCTACATAAAAAATCTATTGCCCGAAAAAATGAAAGTCAAGCTGATAATAGTGGACGCATTCGATGCCACCTACTACCCCGAGCCGCTGAATTACTATATCGATCAGGGAAGAATTGAGAGGTGGAGGTACTCTCCCGACAGCTGCGAGCGGGTGGTCGAGACGGTGTTCGGCAATACATAACTTAACATAGCACGAAACGGATACCACACCGGTATCCGTTTTTTTTAATCTTAGAACCTGTATTTATGCGGGCTATTGATTATCCCGGCGAGTGTGGTACAATTAAAGAAAATCCTACGAGGAGGCGCCAAGTGCAGTACCGTAAGGACAAAATATCGGGCAACGAGCTCTCTGCGCTAGGGCTTGGCTGTATGCGCTTTCCCCGAGACAAGGCCGAAACTGAACGCATGGTTTTGGCAGCCATAGATGGCGGCGTAAACTTCTACGATACAGCGTACCTTTACCCGGGCAGCGAGAAAACTCTGGGCACTATTCTTGCTAAGCACGGCAGACGGGGCGACGTATATATAGCTACCAAATTGCCCTGCGCCCTCTGCAAAAGCGCGGACGACTTCGGCAAATACTTGGACGAGCAGCTACGCAGGCTGCAGACCGATTATATCGACTACTATTTTATGCACAACCTTACCAGTTTTGCTCAGTGGGAAGGTCTGCGCAAAATTGGAATTGAGCAGTGGTTGGCTGACAAAAAGCGGGCGGGCACGCTGCGCCAAGTGGGGTTCTCCTACCACGGTACCAGCGAGGACTTCCTGAAAATCCTCAGCTCCTACCACTGGGAGTTTTGCATGATACAATACAACTATTACGGCGAGAACTATCAAGCGGGCAAAAAAGGACTAAAGGCCGCCGCCGAAAAGGGGATACCCGTCATAATCATGGAGCCGCTGCTTGGGGGCAAGCTGGCCACAGGGTTGCCGGAACGGGCGGTGAAAATGTTTGCGAAGGCTGAACCCGCCCTCACCCCCGCTGACTGGGGCCTGTGGTGGCTGTGGAACCAAAACGAGGTAACTGTCGTACTGAGCGGGATGAGCGCCATGGGGCAATTGGAGGACAACCTGCGCTCGGCTGACAGTTTCCGGCCGCTGACCGGCAACGAGCTGGCGGTCTACGCGGATGTGGTCGAACTGCTTAAGAAGTCGTATAAAATCCCCTGTACCAACTGCAACTACTGCCTGCCCTGTCCGGTGGGGATAAATATCCCCGCCTGCATTGAGGCATACAACGCAAGCTATGTGCAGGGACTAAAAACCGGGGCGACCCTTTACTACACGAGCATTGCCGCGCTAAGCAAAGAGAACGGCAGCCCGCATCGCTGCAATCAGTGTGGTAAGTGCGAAAAGGCCTGCCCGCAGTTTATACCCATCCGCAAAGAGCTTAAAAAGGCAGCCCGGCGGTTCGAGCCTTTGCCGGTGCGGCTGGTGGTGTCGCTCGTCAGGCGAATACTGACGAGGTAGTACAACAATCGGCAAAAGGAAATACTGGACGCTACGAAGTAAAGGAGACAATGCCTTGAAGACAAAACTGTTGTGCGCAGCGCTTGTTTTAGCATTCGCTGCCCTGGTGGTGGCCTGCGCTACCCCTGCACCCGATGACAATATGGACACCTCTAATATCCCTACGGTAGGCGTGCCCGAGGTCTTGTTTGCCCTGCAGGACCCAGACAACTGGGTGATTGTGGACGTGCGCACCCAAAGCGAGTTTGAGGGCAACTCGTATAGCAACTACAGTGGGCTACTCCTTGGCAGAATCGCCGGAGCAATGCACATTGAGTGGAGCGATGCCCTGGACGAGACCGGCCAATTGCTGCCCGAAGCGCAGCTTAGAGAGGTCTACGGCGAGATCCTTGACGGTCGGCATATTATCGTTTACTGTCGCAGCGGTGTGCGCTCACTGCACACTTGGCAAGTCCTGCACGACCTCGGTGCCAGCGTGTTTAACTTCGAGGGCGCGTGGATAGAATGGTCATATGCCTTTAGAGAGGACAGCTCATTCCCATACAGCGACCTAGTGCAAAGCTTTACTGAGGGACCGATGTGGGGCTAGCGGCTACTTAGCCCGTATGCTAATCTCGCCGGTGCTGAGTGCAATAACCTCGCCGGTGACCTTTCTGACAACCAAACGTCCGGCATCGTCGACATCGAGGGCGGTTGCCTCGTAGGGTTGCCCCGACCCGGTAACCAAAACGTTTTTCCCGAGCACCCAGAGGCGCTGTCTGTATTTTTTCAGCAGCGCGGCTTGGCTGCACGGGGTTGGTGCCAATATGCGGGTTATGAGTTCGCTGGTCAGCTGGTTCCTGCTCACGGGTGGCCTGCCGCCGGGGAAGATTGCCCCCGCTGCTTGCCTTAACTCCACGGGAAAGTCCGCCTCTGGCGTGCTGAAGTTTACGCCGATGCCAACAACCACACTCCCTGCGACAGCCTCAGTGAGGATGCCGCAAATTTTTTTGCCGTCCAAAAAGACATCGTTAACCCACTTTATCCGCGGCGATTTCGCGCAAACGCTTTCAATCGCTTCACAGACCGCCACACCGGCGAACGCGGTCACCAAAGTGGGCGTACTCAGCCCTAACCGTCCGGTGCTGAGTATAAAGCTTATATAAATCCCGTGGGCGGCCGGTGAGTGAAAGCTCCGGCCTAGCCGTCCCCTGCCCGCCGTTTGGTGCTCGGCGATGATTATCGTGCCATGCTCAGCTCCAGAACCGGCCATTTCTTTGGCGGTTGTATTAGTCGACTCTAAGACAGGGTGCAGAAGAATTCTGTCAGTCTTCACCTCTACAGGCAAAAACGGCAGCATTTCTTGAATAGACAGAATGTCGCTGTCTTTGCTGTGGGCGTTCATGTTTTTATCTGTGTTCACAGCCTCATTGCCCTCTCGAATTATACTTGTTTCACTTCAAAAGAAGAGCACTTTTGAAGCTGCGGCAAAGGACAGCCGCAGTCAGCGCTGCGCGCTGGAAAGCCCGTGTATACGCCATTAACGGCTCCGCCAATGCACACTCTGCGAGTGTGCAAACTTGAAAAAGATAGTGCTTTTTTCAAGTTGAATGGCTATATAAAAGTATGTGCGGTTCTACTCCAGCACATCTATCGCTTGCAGCCCGCTTTTCATTATCAGTTTTCTGCTTAGCTGGCAGTACAAAAGTGGGCGTTTGAAAAACTTAGCAGCTAGCCGCATCCTTATCTTGCGCGTCCTCTTCCGGTACTCCCGGCCGGGGGCGCTGCTGGAATTATTCAGACACTGGGAGAGGGCGTAGCCGCTGTCGATAGCGTAGCTTATTCCCTCCAGCGAGCTGGGGCTGATAAACCCGGCCGCCTCCCCAATTAAGAACGCAGCGTTGTCGCCATAGCAGTAATTGCCGGGCCGCGTGGGACGCAGGACAAGACAGGCCTCGGTTTTTAGGGGGTTCTCGAGCCGGAACCCGTACCCACACAATTTTTCTTTCAGTTCCTCAAAGTTTTGCTTTGCCGCCTTTACCTCAAACGCGCCGCCGAATATAAAGTGCTCGTCTTTAGTCAACCCCCAAGCGTAAGAGTCAGTGAGCTCAGGGTCGAAGACGCAGGAGTAAAACGGTGTGCTATGTGTGTCCGCAAACCATTGCTGTATCGACAGATATGTGTGGATGCGAAAATCCCCAAAAAGCGAGCGCCTGACAATAGAGTTCGCTCCATCGGCCCCGACGATATACTTAGCGCGCACTTCCCGAGGCTGGTTGTTTTGGGTGTAGGTTATCGAAAGCCCGCCGCTTTCCCGGGCAATATTTGTGCAGGTGGCACCGCTTTGCACCTCAATATGTCCCGGTATCTGGCCCACCAGCCACCCGTCAAACTTGTGGCGGTCCAGGTTTATATAGTGTCGCTGGTAGTTGCGTACAAGCCCGGTTTTAACATCAATTGTCCGCACACTGAAAATCTGCGGACTTACCAAGACATCTTTAGGCAACGTCATATTAAAGCGGGAGAGCGACTTTTGCGCGTCGGGCGAGAGTAGTCCTCCGCAGGGCTTGCGGAAGTCGGACCGCTCCCCCGGCAGCTTTTTGTCTATAGCTATCACCCGGTAGTCTTTGCTCAAGTGCTTTACGAGAAACGCTCCCGCTGGGCCAAGCCCGACAACGGCGATATCGTACATTTTGCGGCCCCCTTGACCGGTATACTCTGCCTGTGCTTCTGCCGACATTGTAGCACACCCGCCTACCAAAATCCAGGAAGTGCGAATATTTTGTCGTTGACTTCGAGCGGTCAATCTAGTAAAATAGGGAAATCCAGAAGGGAGTAGCGAGTGGCTCAGGCCATTTGCCGCACTCGTCAACACGGCCGAGTGAGGCCCGGGTGCGTCACGCCAATGGCGACGCAAGACTTTTGGCTCAGTTAAGTGAGCCAAAAGTCTTGCTTTTTTTGTATTTTGCCAGGGGCAACCGCCAAGACTTTTAATAATCTCTCAACAGGAAGGTATGATTTAATTGGTTTCAGCGCTACTGTTGCTTTTGGGGTTTGCATTGCTTATTAAGGGCGCGGATATCTTTGTAAGCGCCAGCGTGGGTATTGCTAAAAGACTTAAGATACCGCCTGTAATAATCGGGCTTACTATTGTCGCTATGGGCACGAGCGCGCCAGAAGTCGTTATAAGCGTTACGGCCTCCCTGCGAGGGGCTAATGCCTTGGCTATAAGCAATGTGGTCGGGTCGAACTCCTTTAACTTGATGTTTATAATAGGCCTGTGCGCGCTGATTCGCGCGCTGCCCGTAAAGCTGCACGAGATATCAAAAGACTTTTGGGTCTCTATAATCGCGGCGGCACTGCTGCTTGGGCTTAAGTTGCTTGGCGGGGAACATATACCACGCCTTGGGGGCTTTATTCTCCTGGCTGCCTTTGCGATTTACATGGTCGCGCTTATACGCCAGGCGCTCAAAGCCCGCCATGAGCTTAAGGGTATCGATGAAAAAGCGGAAAAGCCTGAGTCTAAACCCAGGCCTTTTGCGCTTATCATATTCTTGGCGGTTTTGGGCTGCGCCATGATTGTATTTGGCGGCCAGCTAACGGTGGACAACGCAACACAGATAGCCCTCAGCCTAGGCGTCACCGAGCGGGTTATTGGCCTGACTATTGTAGCCATGGGCACATCCCTGCCCGAGCTTATTACCTGCTTGCTAGCCTGCAAAAGAGGCGAAAACGAGTTTGCCATCGGCAGTATTGTGGGCGCTAATATCTTCAATATCATGTTCATACTGGGTATAGCCGGGCTTATAAGCCCTTTGGAAATCGATCAAGCATTGGTATTTGACACCGCGTTCTTAATTGTCGGCAGCCTAGTCGCAATAAAGTTTGTCTACTCCGGAAAAACCCTCGGCAAGCGAGAGGGCCTCGTTATGCTGCTGATGTACGCGGGGTACATGACCTGGGTGCTAATATAGCTATCGAACTTGAAAAGTGTCCTTTGCTTTTCAAGTTTACACACTCGCAGAGTGTGTGGCGGCAACGCCGCCGATGGCGTATACACGGGCTTTCCAGCGCACAGCGCTGACTGCGGCTGCTTTTGCCGCAGATTCAAAAGTGGGCTTCTTTTGAAGTGAAACAAGTATATAGCTTAGCGCAACGCAAATATCTCCACCCTGCCGCTGGTTGTTGAAATGCGGAATTGGGCATCCGGAGCGTGCATTATTACCGGAATATCGCTGTTAAATCTGCCGGACGCTGAGGAGTGATTCAGGCTAATCGCGCCCTCGTATGGAACAGTAACAGCAACCCTGCCCGAGGTGGTACCAACCGCTAAGTCGGCAGGGAGGATGGTGCTGGTAAGCTCTACCCTACCGGAAACACTCTGTAGGCTTGCGCGTTCAAACGCGCCGTGCAGCTCTTGCCTGCCGGAAGTCGTGTCCACGATTAGTCGGCCGGCCTGCGCCCTGGTAAGCTCAACCCTGCCTGATATGCTGCGCAAGTCTATCTCTTCCGCGCTTACCGAGTTAAGCTCCATCCTGCCCGATGTTGTACCAACCCTCAGTCTCTCTGAGGTTACTCCGGTTAGATTCACCCTGCCGGAGACAGTGCCTGCTGATAACGACGCGGCGTCAATGCCGCTGACATAAACACGAGCCGACACCGTGTTGACAGCAAAGCTCTCAAAGTTGCCGCTAAGTTCGCGGGGGATAAGCACCTCAAGGTGTTTGGGCACCATTTGCACCGCAGGGCCCCTGCCCTCCCGGTAGGCTACGATAACTGTGTCACCTTGGGCGCTCAGCAAAAGCCGTTCGCCCTCAGCCAGCTCCCGAGAGCTAAACTCGGTGATTTGGATTTCGCTGCCATCCCAGGGGCGCACATAAACCCGTCCTGACGTCCAGTCGATATTCATAGCCCGCACACCCTGGGCAGACACGCTCTGGCTGCTTGCGACTTCAAGCGGCCTGTTGTCAAATGCTCCCAGGCTAAAAAACGTGCCCTGCCTTAAAAACACACCGCTTGTCAGAACCCATACGGCCAGCCCAATCAGCACGACTGCCGAGACTACCCGGCAAATAATTGTAATTGTTCTCATTCTGCTTATATCATCCACGAGTAACACCTCATCTTCTTTTAATTAAAAAAGCTGCGATAAGCGACTGAACAGCGCAGGCGATGAGAAAAATCACCCAAGTGATATGCCAGGCACCGGTTGTAAAGCTAACTATAATATATATCGCTACCACAATAGACCACATCGCGGAGGAGATAGCCTTCATCGCTGAGCGGCGTTCTCTCGCGCCTGGCTGCCAATCGTGCCGCCCGCCGCTAACCGCCGCGACCAGCTCATCATCGTCGTCATCATCGTCGTCGGGGCTAGGGCGCACTATGCTGTTGTAGACCAAAAGCCCAGTCGCGATTGCCGCCATGGCAATTAAAATCACCACTCCTATTACATCGCGGAGGAGAAGAAGCGGCAGCACAGCTAAAATGTAGATAGTCACGGCGACCGCGGTAAACATGGCGGACTTGCGGCGGGCTTCTTCGCTAATCGCGCTGCCCAGCACGTTCTCGCTATCAAGTTCACTCAGGAGCGCGTTTACATCGCCAATGCCCGCAACCACAATATTGTACGCCGCTTCCGGCGTTTTCCCCTCAGATACGAGGTCTCTGTATTTGTCCTGTAAGTTCTGCTTCATTTCCTCTTTGAGCTCGACGGACTTTCTTGTAGGGCTGGTCTCGGCAAAAATATCGTCCACATACTCTCTAATATTGTTCTCCACGCTACTTCTCCTCTACTTTAATCAGTTTTGCAATCATTTCGCTTACTCTGCCCCATTCGGATATAAGGTCTTTGTAGGCCTCCCGGCCGGAGGCGGTAATACTGTAGTATCGCCTGCGTGCGCCGGTTTTCTCGTCCCCCCAGTAGGAAGTGATCTGCCCCTCGCTCTCCAGCCGACGAAAAGCCGTGTACAGGGTTGCTTCCTTTAGTTCGTATTGCCCCCCGGTTCTCTGCTGGATAGACTTGTTGATTTCGTAGCCATAGTTGTCGCCCGCCATAAGCCGAGCAAGTATTATGGTTTGCGTATGCCCGCGTATAAGGTCAGACGCAATAGACATGTTACACCTCCTGTGTTGAGTCGCTGTATAGTATATATAATACCATAACATACCTCGCCTGTCAATGTATATTTCATGAAAATATATGTGCAGAAAATAATGTTGCAACGAGGAAGGTGCGACTTTTATTAATTTGTCTGCGCGGGGGAGTGCTCAGACGTGTTGATGCAGCTAACGAATTTTGAGTTTGTTCCGAGGGGCAAGGGCTTTAAGGTCTTTTAAGGTCAAGGGACCAATTTTTGATTCTGCCCGCAGGCGAATTAAGACTTGGGCTTGACCTTAAGACCTTGAACTTAGGACCTTGACCTCAAATCCCTTGACCTTCAAACAAATCCAAAAATCCGCTAGCTATACCAATGCGTTTGTCAACTCTCTGGCGCGGCGTCTACTTGTATTCGCGTCTTTTTTATGCTATATTTGCTTTAGATATACTGCGTAAAATGGGAGGTGAAGCAGCCATGAGTCTGGCCATTCGTTGGGTGTTGATATTGCTGGCCTTTGTTTTCTTGAGCGTTGGCCTACTTTCTGGATTCGCAATTGAGGCACACACCAACCGCTGCTGTGAGTGCGCCCAGCCTGCCGACCCTGCCGGTTGCCCAATTTTCATCTCTCTCAGATCGATTTTGCATAAGCTCACCGGGATATTTATATTCAGCCCGGGCATTTTGGCTGCTTTGGTTCTGCTAAAGGTGTCTTTGGGCATGGGCTTATTAACCGATAGGCGGTACGCTACATCACTTGTTGCCTGGAATGTAAAGTTTAGCTGTTAAAAAAACGGCATATAGCGGGAACGACACAGCACGCCAAAAGCCTTATAAGGCGTTGGCGTTTGTTTGTTTTCCTGTTTGCTGTTTTTGTTTTTAACAACTAAACCGGAGGCTAATTTAATATATGAAAAAAATATTCGCACTAATAGTTGTCCTGCTGCTTTTGGCCGGGTGCGCCCAGACACAGCTATCAAATAACACCGAGGCACAGGGGGCAGAGGGCCCGCTATTGCAAGTGGTCACCAGCATCTTCCCACAGTACGACTTTGTCCGACAGATAGCCGGGGACCGAGTGGATTTGACCATGCTTATTTCTCCCGGCGCCGAGAGCCACTCCTTTGAGCCAACCCCTCGGGATATCGTTACTCTAAACAGCGCCGACCTGTTTATCTACGTATACGGCGGAGCCGAGGCATGGGTCTATCCCATTTTAGATTCTCTGGAGAGGGACGATATCCACACTCTGGCTCTTGTTGACCTGGTGGAGACTGTAAACCAGGAGGTTGTCGAGGGGATGGAAGACCATCATCATCACGCTCACGACCATTCGCATTCACATGATGACCACGGGCATAGTCACGACCATGATGAGCACCATCACGAGGAGCACGACCACCATCATGACGAACATGGGCACGATGAGCACCACCACGACTACTATCACGAACACCATGAGCAAGGGCACGACTACGCTCATGACCACGGTCACGATAGCCACCATCACCACCACGATTTAGACGAGCACGTCTGGACTTCCCCGCGCAACGCAATCCTGATAGTAGAGCAGCTGACAGAGACTTTGGTAGCGCTTGACCCGGACAACGCCGAATTCTTCCGAGAGAACGCTAGCGCCTATATTGCCCAACTGGAAGCCCTTGACCGGGCCTTTACCGAGGTTGTGGCAGCCGGGGTGCGCGACACAATCGTCATCGGCGACCGGTTCCCATTCCGCTACCTGACCGACGCATATGGCCTTAGTTACTTCGCTGCCTTTACCGGCTGCGCCACCGAAACCCAAGCAAGTCCCGCCACTATAGCCTTTCTCATCGAAAAGGTGGAGGCCGAGGGTATCCCGGTTGTCTTCCACATAGAGTTTTCTGGGGGACCAATAGCAAACGTCATCGCCGAAGCTACTGGCGCTAGAGTGCTCGAGCTGCACTCCGCCCACAACTTAAGCCCCGCTGACTGGAACGCCGGGGTGACTTACCTTGACCTTATGACCCGCAACCTAGAAATGCTAAGGGAGGCGCTGAGCTGATGGCACTCATCACCTGCCGCGATGTTTCCTTCGCCTACGAGGGCCGTACAGTTGTGGACGGCCTTAACTTCGAGGTGAACCCCGGTGACTACCTATGCATCGTCGGGGAGAATGGCTCGGGCAAGACCACGCTGATGAAGGGCCTGCTCGGCCTTATGCAGCCCAAAACCGGCGCTATTGAGACCGGGGACGGCTTGCGCCCCACAGAGATAGGCTACCTGCCCCAGCAAACCTCGGCCCAGAAAGACTTCCCGGCCAGCGTGTTTGAGGTGGTTATCTCTGGGCGGCTGAGCAGCCGGGGAGCCATGCCCTTCTACTCCCGGCTGGACAGGCAGATAGCCCTCGAAAACATGGAGAAGCTGGGTGTGCTCTCCCTGCGCAAAAAGAGCTTTCGGGAGCTTTCCGGGGGGCAGCAGCAGCGGGTACTGCTAAGCCGCGCGCTCTGCGCTACTCAGAAAATGCTGCTCCTGGACGAGCCGGTCAGCGGGCTGGACCCATTGGCCACCATAGAGCTTTACAGGGTAATCAAATCCCTAAGCGAACAGACCGGCATCACCATAATCATGATTTCTCACGATCTGCGCTCGGCGGTAGAGTACGCCAGCCACATCTTGCATCTGCAGAATAAGCAGGTATTCTTTGGCTTAGCAGCGGATTATGTGCAAACCGATACCGGCAAGCGGTTTTTGGGGGAAGGAGGCGCACCCAGTGGAACTGCTTCTTGAGATGTTCTCCTTTACCTTTATGGTGCGTGCGGTTGTGGTGGGGCTGTTGGTTTCGCTCTGCGCTTCGCTTTTGGGGGTCAGCCTGGTGCTCAAGCGCTACGCTATGATAGGCACAGGGCTCGGCAACGTGGGCTTTGCCGCCTTGGTCACAGCTACCGCATTCGACCTTGCTCCCCTTGCGGTCTCTATGCCTGTTGTGGTCGTTGCCGCTTTCCTGCTCCTGCGCGTCAACGAGAGCAGCAAAATAAAGGGCGACAGCGCCGTCGCCCTTATATCGGCCAGCAGCTTAGCAGTGGGTGTTATCATCACCAGCCAGACCACCGGGATGTCACTGCACACATGCACCGCCATGTTCGGCAGCATTTTGGCCATGACGAGCGCTGACCTGCAGCTAAGCGTGGGGCTGAGCATCGTCGTGCTGGCGCTCTTTGTGTTATTCTATAAGCAGCTGTTTGCTGTCACATATGACGAGAACTTCGCCAAGGCCACCGGCACGCGGATACAGGTCTACAAGTCCCTGCTCGCGCTGCTTACGGCGGTTACGGTGGTACTTGGTATGCGGATGATGGGCGCGCTGCTCATCTCCAGCCTGATTATATTTCCGGCGCTCAGCGCAATGCGTGTCTGCAAGAGCTTCCTCTCGGTTGTAATCACTTCGGCGATAATCTCGGTGGTCTGCTTCTTTGTGGGGATTGTGCTCTCCTTCGGGTACGACCTACCCACCGGGGCCAGCGTGGTCGGGGTTAACCTGGTTATATTCTTGCTGCTAAGCGGCGTAAATCTTCTGCGACAAGGGGGCAGAGCATGAAAAAGATATTAACTATATTTTTGGCGTTGTTAGTTTTGACCGGGTGCGCAGCCAATGAATCTCCTCCCAGCTCTGCGGGTACAAATACTCCCGGCACTCCGGCGTATTTGTACGACGAAGATATCCTCGAGATAGGAGAGCGCTTCTTTCTTACGCAGATGAACCAAATCTACTTGAACCGCGAGAATTATCTGGGCAGAACTATCCGCTATGAGGGCATGTTCTATACCATAAGCTGGGAGGATTACACCTACCACCTTGTGATTCGCCATACATTTGGTTGCTGCGGGAATGATGGCATGGCCGGCTTTGATGTGGCCCTGAATGGCATAGAGCCTTTCCCGGACAATACATGGGTAGAAGTTACCGGCGTTTTAAGCGAGTTTGAGTTCAGCGAGTGGTACAATATGCTGTATGTTGACGTCGCCACCATAGTGGAAATGCCCGAGCGCGGCAGCGAGTTTGTCGAGAACTAACCCTTCCCGCTCAAAAATTCCACGAACAAGTCCACCAAGTGCGAGTGCGAGAAGTTCTTTTTCAGCACATAGTAGAACTTTCTTTGCGGCAACTTCTCTTTGAGTTTTATCGGGGCAATCATCTTTTGTGCAATAAAATCCCTGGCCGCGAACTCGGAAACAACCGAGACCCCAAGACCGTTTATCACGGCGTTTATTATGCTCTGGGTATTGTCAAAGCTGGCGCTGGAGCTTACTTTGCTAAGGTCAATATTTTGAGCCGAGAAGAATTTTTCGTACTCTTTCCTAGTGCCCGAGCCCTTCTCTCTGGCGACAAAGGGGTGCTCGTACAAAAGCTCCTCAAGGCAGTATTCCCGCGGCTCTAAGAACTGCTTTTGGCAAGGCGCGATAAAGATTATCTTCTCGGACATAAATGCTTTAAACTTGCATTTATCATTTTCGGTCACGCCTCCGGAAATACCTATCTCGGCCTCTTGCGAAGCTATGCCGCGGGCTACTTCCTGGGTATCCGCCTGCCTTACATTAAACGAAATATGGGGGTAAATCTTGCTGAATTCGGCGAGCATTTCCGGCAGAATATACTGGGATGGCACGGTCGAAGCTAGAATGCTGATCTCACCGCTAAAGTTCCCCGAAATATGCTTTATCCGCTCTATAGTATTGTGTTTAAGCGCTAGGATCTCCTTGGCGTTTTCGTAGAAAATTCTACCTGCTAGTGTTGGCGAAACTTCTTTGGTCGTGCGGTTTATCAGCGCCTGACCAAGTTCTTTTTCGAGGGCGCCAACGTATATGCTAACCGACGGCTGAGAAAGAAAAATCGCTTCCGCGGCCTTGGAAAAACTGGCAAGCTCCACGACTTTTACGTACGCTTCAATCTGCTTAAAATCCATCTTACGCCCTCCTGCTTAAGACTTCTTTGACAGACGCGGCAATGTATTCGACCTCTTCTGCGGTATTTAGGTGCCCGAACGAAAACCTTACCGTTCCATGGGGGTATGTGCCCAAAGTTTTGTGCGCGTTGGGTGCGCAGTGCAGACCGCACCTTGTCATAATTCCGAACTCGGCGTCAAGGGTGGCCGCCATTTCAGAGTTGTCCATGTTTGCGAAATCAAGAGATATGACGGCGAGCGCGCCCGTCATATTTTTTTTGCCGACAATGCGCACGCCGCTGAGCTTGCTCACCTGCGCGATGAAGTCTTCGGCAAGTTCCGCCTCTTTTTCAAATATAGCTTTAGTGCCAATGGACTTTATATACTCCAGGGATGCTTTGAGCCCAATAATCGCGGGGATGTTCATTGTGCCGGATTCAAGCTTGTCCGGCATAAAGCCTGGCTGGGTTATCTCGTGAGAAAGACTGCCGGTGCCACCAGTTATGAGCGGCTCAACCATTTGCTCCATATCGCTATTTATAATGAACCCGCCCAGGCCTTGGGGCGCGAGCAAGCCCTTGTGGGCGGTGAATGCGAGGGCGTCTATGCAGGCCATGTCGATGTCCAGAACACCGGCGGTCTGGGCAGCGTCAACTATTAGCTTGACACCCCGCGCACGGCAGATTTCGTAGACGTCGGCTATAGGCAAAACTGTCCCGCATACGTTGGATGCATGGGTCATCACCACAGCTTTGGTCTTGGCGGTTATTAGTGCGGCTATCTCCTTAGTGGCCAGGCTGCCGTCGCTCGCGCACCCCGCAATATCGTACCACACTCCGCCTTTTGAGAGCTCGTGCAGTGGGCGCATGACTCCGTTGTGCTCCATCGAGGTGGTTATAACGTGGTCGCCCTCGTGCAGGAAGCCCCTCAAAATCATGTTGAGTGAGTATGTAATGCCAGGGGTAAATACAACATTTTTAGGCTCTGCAAAGCAAAGCAGCTCGCAGAGCATTTTTCTTGTCTGCAGTATCTCCAGAGCGGTGTTGTACGAGGACTGGTATCCTCCCCGGTTGACATTGCACCCCACATTATCCAAAAAATCTTTGACCGCGCTGGACACCCCCGGTGCTTTTGGGAATGAGGTTGCGCTGTTGTCGACGTATACTTTTCTCATAATCTGCCTCTATATTCATTGTAAATATTAATCAATATCATTATATAAATAAATAATTAGAATTGCAAGCGCTAGCTTTATGTTTTATAATAAAGACAAGACACGCAGATATGCAGGAGGGATAAAATGACAGCGAAAATAAAGATGCCTCTTGTAGGGGCGTTGGCGGCGGTTGTTTCTTTAGTTCTGGTTTTGCATGGCAACCCGGGCAATATGGGCATTTGTATCGCCTGCTTTTTGCGGGACACCGCCGGGGCGCTGGGGCTGCACGGGGCCGGGGCGGTACAATACGTGCGCCCGGAGGTAATCGGCCTTATACTCGGCTCGCTGGTAATGTCTTTGGCCACGCGAGAGTTCGCCTCAAAAGGTGGTTCGGCGCCGATAACCAGGTTTGTTTTGGGCATGTGCGTAATGATTGGCGCGCTCATCTTTTTAGGCTGCCCCACACGTATGGTGCTTAGAATCGCGGGGGGCGACCTCAATGCTGTGGTTGGTTTGTTCGGTTTTGCCGGGGGCACGCTACTGGGCGTCTTCTTTTTGAACAGGGGGTTCTCGCTCAAGCGTACATACAGCGTCTCGGCCTCGGACGGCCTGGCTCTGCCGCTGATAAGCCTGTTCTTGCTGGCGGCTATGATTTTCTTCCCCGTAATACTTCTAGCGTCTCAAGAAGGACCCGGGGCGGCTCGCGCGCCGCTGGTGGTTGCCCTTGGCGCGGGGCTTCTCATGGGGGCTATTGGGCACCGCACCCGGCTCTGCTTTGTTGCTGGCGTGCGGGACAGTGTTCTCTTCAAGAACTTCTCGATGCTCTCGGCGTTTGTGGCGCTACTTGTGGTTTTGGCTATCGGCAACATAACCTTCGGGCTGTTTAACCTGGGGTTTGAGGGCCACCCGGTCGCCCACACCGACGGTGTGTGGAACTTCTTGGGGCTAGGCGTGGTTGGGTTTGGCTCGGTGTTGCTGGGCGGGTGTCCGTTCAGGCAGGTTATTCTCGCCGGCAGCGGGAACTCAGATTCTACGGCTACTGTATTTGGCATGGTCTTCGGCGCGGCGCTCTCGCATAATCTCAGCTTGGCGTCCTCGTCGGCAGGGGTGTCCGCAAACGGCCGGGTCGGCTTCTTTGTGGTCGCGGCAATAATGCTGGCCATTGCAATCTACAACACATACTTCAACAAAAAAACGGAGGTCGCAAAATGACAACACTTGATGCTCGCGGAATCTCCTGCCCAGAGCCGCTTATAATGCTCCAAAACGCGTTGAAAACACAGGCTCAGCTAACCCTGCTGGTGGACAGTAAAGCCGCCCACGACAACTGCGAGGCCTTCGCGAAGAAGCAGGGGTTCGCCGTAGACACCCAAAAAGAAGGCGACATTTTCAAAATGTTGATAGCGCCAAAGCAGTGAACAGATACATAGCTACCTTCTTTAGTCACTATGGCGCGCTCACATTTTTTGCCTTACTAAAAGAGCGCGGCATTGAGGCCACGCTTATGCCTGTACCGCGAGCAGTCAGTGCTGCTTGCGGTACTTGTGTTTGCTATACCGCCGGAGCAAAAATTGATTTGCCCACCCACGAGCTGGAGGCGGTTTACATCGAGGCAACGGGTGGGTTTAAGGTGGTTTAGCCGGCGGGATTGCATTAGTGTTCACAGATCAAGCCCACCGATGTAACTTGGCGGGCTTGATCTGAATAAAAACGTGGCAGCGATATTTTTCACTACCGCAGGGTTTTCTCCGTGCGCAGTGCGTCACAATCATCATCCCGGGCGCATACTATAAGGATAAAGCGCCATTTTGAAGGGATGATGTAACCATGCCGTACATACACAACGAATTTAGCGACCCCAACCTGACCGAAATAGGCCGACTGCAAATAGGCACCTTGGCCGTGAGCGCGGGCAAGCCCGCTATGGGAGCCACCGTGCGCGTTACTCAGCGCGGGGAACCAGGCAACGTCATTGAGGAGATGGTGTCCGACACCTCGGGGCGCACGCCAACTATTAACCTACCCGCACCGCCGATTGACTACTCGATGCAGCTTACCGATGTGCGCCCTTACAGCGAGTATGACGTAAGCGTAGTTATGGACGGCTTCGAGCGGGCATATGTCGAGGGTGTACAGATTCTGCCCGACACCACCTCTTACCAGGATGTAAATTTATCGCCTGTAACCGGCAACCCCGACCAATCCGAGGTAATAACTATCAAGGATCACTCCCTTTGGGGAGACTTCCCCCCAAAGATACCCGAGATGGACACAAAGCCCCTACCACCCGCCACTGGGCTGGTAGTGCTACCCGAACCGGTGGTGCCCGAGTACGTTATTGTTCACGCAGGCAAGCCGGCCGACGCCTCGGCACCTAACCACTGGGTTTCTTTTCGCGATTA
>Ga0131853_10001414_pt1 | contig 43028 bp, 35 predicted proteins | sample TergutLab28metaG_FD_92764 | JGI IMG/M metagenome (GOLD analysis project Ga0131853, IMG submission 92764) | Labiotermes labralis P1 segment gut microbial communities from Petit-Saut dam, French Guiana - Lab288 P1 (version 2) (version 2) | ecosystem: Host-associated > Arthropoda: Insects >...
GAAGATGGACGTATTAACGTCTGAAACATGTTGAGCAATATATAATAAAGCAAGTGTCATCTAGTTGGTCAACCATTATTCAAATATCAAGATGATGCACGGTCCAATACGCATAAGATACACATACCATGTTTATTTTCATTGGTAATGTTCTAACATTCATATTTTAAATGGCTTGGCAAAGTTTTGTTATAAGGTAATCTGCTTTTTTTATACTGCATAGTATTCACTTCCTTGGTTTTACAATTCCCTTGATTTTACATTCAATCTGAGAGAGTATTACAGATGTGTAAAATGGGGGTTGCACTGTACATTTCTTTTATACCTGAGTAATGCAGCCGTACCAGACAATACAGTGTCAGCATATGCATCTGTGTGTGCTCACACCCATAAACACATATCCATCCTCCCACAAAATGAAACTCTGAAATGTATACAGTGACCAAATATGAAATACTTCTTCCACTGGATTCATTACAGAGACATAAAAGATCTGAACTAGGAGCTCTATGATACACTGCAGTGAAGTAAGAGTGATTCAATGCATCAGGCCTCTGGTGTGACCCTCTTACTAAATAAGAATGAAAGAGCCCACTTGAAAACTGAGATTACTGAACTAGCAGCAATACACCAAAATAAGTGCTCATCATCATCATAATATATCTGTCATGGAGTTGGGCCACTTCTTGACCCCTTCTGGTCTCAAGTATCCAGAAGTCCCTTCAAAGGTCTACCATGATTCCTTCTGCCCATTAGGGAGTAGTGTTTCATTACCCTGGGTAATCTATTAGATAAGTGTTGTAAGTAAATGAAGAACTGTTCAGTGGCAAAGCTAAGTTATAAGAACACAGAGTTTTAGACAATGATGAACTAGAAATATTTCTGCTGCAAGTTAGATAAAACTAAAATTTAAAACAGAAGCTGTAAAAACTCAACATGCACCATCATCAAAGGTTTACATAGGATACACATTGTATGCACATGCAAACACACAAAACACATACCCTTCATGCAACGAATCACAAAACCAAAAGGCAGTAAGGGATCCATAAGACACAGAAGTCTTGAGGGAGATGGCACAAATGACATCAACAGTGGCACATAAGCCAGAAATAACCCATCTGGAGGACGTATGCCAAGTTCAATACACTTCATGGCTACACCAATGCTGAGGTTTGCTCCTGCTGAGTCCCCTGTAAGAGTGAACACAAATTCTAATCACTAGCTCATTGTATTCAAAATTTACAAGCTATAAAAATGCTAAGTTCCACAGGCAATACCTGAAATATTTGTAAATAAGGAGAAACTTGAACAATGAAAGAAAAATTGCAAATTTAGGTCATCCTACATTACTCAAACTATTTAAATGAACATTCGTGATATCCAAAAATAACTTGCATACTATGGAGATATCTCAATTACTAATCCAAAAGAAACACAATCCCAGCATGGGAATTCTTGTCTATGCTAAGCTTAAAGAGAAAGAATGAAAGTAGCACTGTCCATGCAACTAAACAACATGCCATTAAAGTGAACAGGAAAAATGGGACACTATACACATTCAATACAAAAGCTTACAACTTTTATTGTGAATGGTCTGTACTTCAGGGCACTTTACATGAAGATCAACATATGTTCTCATCTCCCATTGCAGGATTTTCCTGCAAATTCCTATCTGGAACACTATACACATTTGCTGAAAATAATGTATGTTTAGTTGTGACTGGTCTATAATTAACGTCACATTACATGAACAGCAATGTACCTTATTGGATGTATCTCAGCTCCCAATTGAGAGGTTTTCATGAAAATTCATATCTGGAGCAGTACACACATTTGATGAAAATGGTGTACATTTTAATGTGATAAGTCAATAATGAAGGGCACTTTACATAAAAAGCTATGGGTCTTTTCAGCTCTACCTCAGCTCCTATTGTAGAGATTTTCCTGAAATTTCATACCTGTAACACTATGCACATTCGCTAGAAACAATGTTAAATTTGGTTGTGATCAACCAATAATTCCAGGCACTTGACATGAAGAGCAATATCCCTCCTTGGCTGTGTCTTGGCTCCCATTGGAGGTTTTTTCCTGTAAATTCATGTCTGGAACACTACACACATTCACTATATATGATGTACGTTAGGCTGCCATCCATCAATAATGAAGGGCATTTTACATGAGCAATGTTCCTTTTCCCATTTGAAGGTTTTTCCAAAGAATTCATACATGGGACACAACACACATTCTCTACAAATACTGTAAGTTTGGTTGCGATCAATCTGCAATTAAGGGCACTTTAGATGAAAAATAAGGTATGTTTTTGCCTGTATCTCGGCCCACATTATAGGGATTTTCTTCAAGATTCATATCTGGGACACTGGGCACATTCACTACAAATGCTATAAGTTTGGTTGTGCTCAGTATATAGGTAAGGGCACTTTACATGAAGACCTATGTATGTGTTCGCCTGTATCTTGACTCCCATTGAAGGGATTTTCCTGAAAATTCATACTGCATGTGTTCTTCACTTTCATACTGGAATAGACGGGTTAGCTTCACCCTGCAGATGCTTAACCTCCCGTCACCAACTGGATAAATGGCTGGGTGGGTACAAGAGTCAGACAGGATGTGACAAAAATGAAAAATCATGCCCATGCCCCAAATCAAAACATGGTCATCCAATGACAATTTCCAATCCAAAAATGAAATTGACATTTTTACCTCAGCACTGTTACTATTCCAGAGCAAGCAACATAAATCTAAAAGCTGAAAAGCAAGATATCAGCAGAATATATCTTGAACAGTAATGACCGTTTAAGGTCAAGCAAAAACATGTTGTGTGTTAGCCTGGGATGATCTGCCAGTCAGTCTTAGGTTGACTAGTACAAGAGGAAGAAGTAAACCTAAGAGTCTTAGGTTCAATAATGGAAGAGGAAGACATAAACACACCCTGATATTGAACCACAACAGTTAAGCCCAATTATTTGTTAAATGAATATGTTATGACACATAATGCTAAACTGAAGATATAAAGAAATTAACAAAACATTTAGAATCTCATACATAAAAATAAATGTTCTCCAAAAATACAGTCAGTAGAAAAACAAATATTAAAATATGGGGGGTCAAAATACACACACTGAGATCATAGTATGACCATAACCAACTAAAAATAATAAACACATTTTGGCTTATACTTCCTCAGGGCAAAAGCATAAAAACATAACTGCCCTACCTACCTCTTTTAATACCTACAGACTCTTAACAAAAGTGTTTTTAACTTATTTCAACATAATCTTATGCCAATGGCTTCTGAGACCCTACAAGACCCCTGATTTAAACACAACTAGAATATAAACTAGAATTAATTTTAATAAAAAGTTTTAACATTAATTTGACTTACTATTGGCCAATTTGCATATTACAATTTCATTGTAATATTAATATTATGATGTGGGATCCCACAAAAAATGGGGGGGGGGGGGAAATTATGTAGTATTATGAGTTGCATTCTACCTGCATCTGAAGTCCGTATTTAGCCTGATGATGGATTATGTAATCTGAAACATGTTGCAATGTTCTAAGAATATATGGTTGAGTTGCACTGATAATATGATTTTGTTTTGATTGTCTCAATGACACAATGAGATGAATTCTATTAAACTAAAATTTATCATCCCACCTTCTAACAAACTGCAGAACACATGCATGACAATGGTAACATGCCTGACTTGTACTTGAGATGTACCAAGTTCAAAAATCGACCAGGTAAATGGCACTCTCCAACCTGTTGTATCCCCTTCCCCCTCATTACTATAACTCACCAACCAGGATGACTTTTTCTGCTGTGGAGCCCAAGATGCAGGCATTATTGATAGCCCAGCAATACGCATACAATGCCTCCTCCAGGGCCCGTGGGAAGGGTGCGTGTGGGGCCAATGAGTAGTCAATGGACAGTATGGGCGCTTTCAGCTGATAAGCCCAGTCTCGCAGGTACACTTCATGTGAGCGGGAACTCTGCGCCACAAAACCTCCACCATGGCAGTGTATAATGAGCACAGGGGATGGGGGCAGCATATTAGATCCACGTTCCTTCAAGCTAGCAATCTGTAACAATTAAGACATGTCAAGCCAAACAAAAGAATGTTTCTCTTCAGCTACTCCACAGGGAACTTGCATCAGTAAATGATATTAGACACTGCTGTTCACAGCAGAACAGATTCCACACTCAAAGTAAAAAAAAATGAGGTTGGCGGGGGGGGAGAGGGGAGATGCAAAATATCACAAAGATGATGTGCACTGAACCTCAATAACACATGTTCTGAAATGGCAAGTTTGTGTAAATATCTGTGTCAATGAGAGGCAAATTACGCTACGATATAATACCAAGTATGCACCTTTGAAACTCTTAGTACGCAGTTCTCTTGTTGTGAGTTCCGAACTACATGGCATCCATTTGAGAGTGAAATCAAAGCTACTGGCTACCTTCTGTGGCACTGTATGACTCTTCTCCAGCTGCAGCTTCCCAGCACATTCTGTTACAATGCATCATCCACAGGCCGGATTTAGTCTTACAAACAATCCAGTTTTATAATATGTGAGTAACAGACACCCTGTTATTATTCTTTGTGAATATGAAGCACAGTCTAATACAAGAGTTTTTATTGTGGAAACCTACATAAGGAACAAATCCTATAAAAGTGTTGTAATGAATTCAGAAATTTGTTTTCTGGTGTTGCATTTTACTTCAAAATCAACAGTATATTAACTGATGGGTTTTTTCTAGAGAAGAAGCAAGACCAAACACAATGTATTATTTCTCAAGAAACATCAGATAATGCTGGCATGCATTTAAAAACATGTCAACAGAAGTCTTTGTTGTGAGAATACAGACTTGTCAGTGGTTTTGTCCCATAGTGTGTAATAGTAAGTCAATCCATTTGTCACTGATACATATGATATTACTCAAATGGTCACCAAAAAAAAAACCTAAAGTAACTGATACTGGTCAGAAGATAATCCCAGCCTAACAATAATATGCTCTTATGTGACATTAAAGTTGGAGTGTGGTGTGCTGTCAGTGCAAAAAGAATAATCAGACCCTTTTTCTTCCACAACATTTTGAAAATTTAAGTGACAGAGAGAGGGACCAAGTAAGTAGTTTGTGGCCTGCACATTCACCCAATGCGACACCATGCGACTGTGGTGCAGGTTTGAAAGACACTACATATAAAGCAATCCACACACACACACAACAAACTTTAAGAGAATGTCAGACATGTAGTATCAGCAATTGCTACATAAGAGCCACAGTTTTCAATAAACTGTTCAGCAGGTGTTAAGCATGTCTTCTGAGTTGGAGGTCAAGTCCAGGAGATATTTACATTATATAATACAGGCTGTTAATGTAGATACTATAACCATATTTATAGATTCTGTGACCATAGATGTGAGGACAATATAAAAATTACCTGCAAAAAACAGACTGAGAAACCATAAACTTGACTGACTGGCTCAGGAAAAAGAGATAACATTGCAATTGCAGGCTTCTCTTTTTATGTTGGTAATAAAACTTGAAATTTTATAATAGCATGGAATGTGACTTTCCCCTGGCCAGTGGTACAGTTAAGGCCACCACAGACCCCACAGCACAGGGAAGCCACGTGGGAGAGAGGACTGGCCAGACTGGATTCCATTCTTCTGACGGACAGCAGTATGCTGGATCCTTTTGTTGAGATCTGGCAATAACTTCAATAATAAGTATACAGGATAACCTAATTATTGAGCTGTGGGAGACCCCTGACCAGCTATACATGCTACAACCTCTGGCCCTAACTTACCATGCCTTCTCGCCTGACAGCAGACAGAAAACGAGACATGATTGGTGCTGGTCCAAAGTGGGCTGTTGGAATGGGTACAGAAATATCATGCCCGTCTGGTGTCAAATGCAACAGTGGTTCAGGTGGAATTGAGATCACTCTGTTGACTGCAAGTGCTGGGCACACCATGCTAGGCAACCGCCTCATAATTTCTATGACACATCAAATTTCACTGTGACAAATATCATGTTCGTATACTCTGCAGTGATAATGGAAACAAAAAGTTTAATGAATCACACTGATTCATTAATAATAGTAATACCACCAATAAACTACAAATTTTATGAATTAGACCTGATGAACCACAATTTGTTTCCCAGACTGCAGAAATTTCAATGAAAATATATGCTGTAAGACAGGAAATGTATGCATAACATAACAGTGATGCACATGCGTGCAACCACCATTGCAGTAAAAATCAGTAAGTACTATATATTTAAAGTGTGTGTTGTTGCCTAGGTATCCAGCATGCAATGTGCATGCACCACATTGTCATCTGTGGCCCGTCCAGCTCCACAATATTTTCCCAAATAATCTCACAAGTGGCACGATTTTTGCAAAAAGTTATTGAACATAAAATGCACGTTTTAATTTTCTCTACAACTTTTGTCAGAAACATTTCACTCTAAGAACTGGGCAAGATATGATCACAAATATATATTGGTCTTCATATAAAGTACCCATTATTCTTGTTAGATTTTAACAAAACTTGAATTTTTTCCACAGATTTTTTTAAAAATACTCAAATATGGAATTTCATGAAAAACATGCAGTGGGAACTGAGCTGTTCCACGCGGACAGGTGGACGGACAGACTGACAAGACAAAGCTAAGAGTCACTTTTCGCAGTTCTGCGAATATGCCTAAAAATGTAACTCTATAAACTGTATTGTGCATATCTTAATCTCCTCCACATAAATTAAATGCAGTCCAAATTCAGCATCACCACCCACTGACATCTGCCAAGCAAGCCACCCCATGAACAAAATGATTTGTCCACTCTTCTCTGTACTACCATAAATGCTCCTCTAATGTGTGTCCACTCCTTCCCTGCCTACAGCCTGGACTGTGGATTTGGCATAAGCTACAGTCTGAATGATGTGGGGTCTAAATCCCAGCACAGAAAAGTGATTTTTGTTCCATCCACAACAACCAGACCAGCTCTGGGTCAACCCAGCCTCTTGTTTCATGGGTACTGGTGTTCTTTCCCAGGGGCACAAGAGCTGGGGCATGAAGTTGACCCTCCACCACCACCTACTGCCAAGGTTAAGAATGAGTTGAACTAAGAGTATACCTCTCTTCCTCCTATATGCTTTCAAGAAAAGGGATAACTCTACTTTAACTTCCCCCTTCCTTTTAATATCTTATTTCACTGAGTCCCTCCACCATTCATTATGCTCCCCAATAATTTATTATTCGTTTCCCTTTCAAAGAATCTCACACAAATACTAATTTTACCCCTGTACGTACGCTCATATCACAGTATCCTTCATTTTACCAACATTTATTGTAATATTTCCACTTTTAGACTTTGCCAAGTGCTCTTGTTCCAGATTTTAATCCTTCTAATTCATTTCTTACTTCTTTACACACTTCACCTTTATTTATTTATTTTTCACATTCCATAGATCCAGATTATTTTATAATAACCTTAAGGATATAGAAATTGTCATATTGTTAAATAAATCTAATATAAAACAGCCTCTTATCATATATATTAGTAATCATTCTTGGTTGTGCTTGACATAATTTTGTATCAAAATATATTTCAAGTATGCAACACTCATTGTACACTATACAATTTAAAATTATTAGATATTAGTTAAATAACATTTCATTGATCCCTATACAGAAACCATGATTCTAAATTATAAATACTCCTCCACTGTATAAAATGAATGTAAGAAACCTTTTTAAAGCTGGTTTAAATAATTTTATCTCATTTGTGAGACTTTAATTTTAGTGGCAGGTGGTTAAATAACTTTATACCGAAGTAATAAGCTCCCTTTTGGAACACAGTCAAGTTACACACTGGAGGATGTAAATTTATATTCATTCTTGTGGTGATGTTATGGATTTCTTGGTTTGTTGTATATAAAATGTATTCTTTACCACAAAGGATAACAAAGAAAATATATATTGTGATTGTAAAGGCAAAATTTCTAGTCTTCTAAACAAATGTCTGCAAGAATCCCTACTCATTCATTTTGTCATGATATGAATTATCCATTTTTGAATCTTAAAAATATCAATACTATGTGGTGAGTTTCCCCCCAAAATTATACCATATGTTATTATCAAATGTACATATGAATAATAAATTATTTTTAAAGTATCCTCTGACATGAGAGGTGTAATAACCTTGAATGCATAGCATGCCGAACTCAGCCTTGATAATATTTGATTGATGTGACATTTCCATGATAACCTTTACCACTTGTAATCCTTTCCACATTTTAGTTTATGTCTAAGTTTCTGCTCCAGTGCCAGTTACATCTTTACTGTAACAGTAACATTAACCTCCTCTGCCATTTTCCAGTTCCAAATTACATAACAAAGAATCCACATTCTGCAAATTTTTCTGTAACCCTCTGTACTAGAAACATTAAAAAAAAAATCTTACATTGCAAAAGCTGTTTTTAATTTCTATTTGTTAACCTGCTACACTCCAACAGAGAACTGAACCATCTGACTGTGGTGTAGGGGTCATGGCTGAGCAGGTTTACACTGCACTAACTTCTAATCTTGGAAGTGTCTGCAACCACCACACACTGCATGTGGTCAGAGCCTCACTAGATTGTAGATTAAAATCTCTCACTCATGGGTCCTGAAAGAAACAGGCACTTACCCATCCTAGCAAAATACATACTTAGTTCACTCTATTACATTTATTATAAAGTCATGAATAGGGTGGAAAAAACTGTCTGGTCCTGCTTCACCATCTGATTATTCTCAGCATTATTTTGCCCCTAAATGTACGCCTTAGCCTTTGACATCATAACTAATTTAGACTCATGGTAGTCGCTGGTCGAGCCAAACCTTACCCCTAATATAGGACAGAAACCAAGAGAAGAGTTGAATTATGATGTCCATAGTGTCGAGATACAATGACTTGACAGGAAAAGTACACATAATCGGATATCAAACTGTTCGCTGTGTGTGAAAGTTGCCTCAACAGAACTGGCTGTCTCTATATGAAAAAACTGCTGATTCAGTTCAATTCTATAGGCTTTTGATACTGTATGTTGTATTTCGAAATAAATCACCTCTTCCTTGGACCTTATCTGAAAATTATAACTGAACTGTGTTTCAATTACAATTCACTGATGCAAAAAGTGTCAAAAAAAGGAGATGTTTCAAAATGCTAATTCCATGCGCCATTTACTTAATCACAGGCAATTACATGGGAGAAATCACGGCATGTGTTTATCACAAGCAATTACCAATGCTTATTGCTCTTAACCCACACTATATAGTCCCAAGACACTCCATACAAAAGCAGTTTACATCATATCGTATTAATTCAAAATTTTTTGAGATGGCTGAACACAAGTTATTCCTCTGTACATTTCATACAACATTTTATGACCGCTGTTATAAATTGCACCAACTGCTTCTTCCAATCATTAAAAGCTTTCTGTTCTTCTGAACAGCATTCTGACTGGTGTACAGTACTGCCTGCCACAATGAAGTAAAGTGGTAACTTAGTATCATACACCACTATGGTATCCAAGGCCTACCATTAATCCCAATAAAGATGGAAAAAGGAGCTCAGCTGAAGTTCCTGTAGTGTCAGCAAGCCACAACAAATACAAAAGTGATTTGAAGAAGAGATGAAACCCATGACAAAACATTTGTGGAAGATACGTGAAAATTAATTACCTTAAATTGTAGATCACATTCAAATTTAAAATACACATCAATTAGTTCAACTTCTGCAAGTGTCAACTCATGATACACTTTATGTCTGTGTATAAAACAAAAATCATTCCGATTTTACAATAAGATAAAAAAGGTAAAGTAATCCCATTACAGGCCTTGACAGCCCCAAAGGGTTCCAGGAGATTGAGGCTCCCAGATTTCATGACAATCGGCATGTGAATGTGGTAAGGTTGCCAGCCCTACACATTGACTGCCTTTACCCCCAGGAAATATTCCTGGTTCTCATTTCTGTTAGAGGCTGAGTCAACCCCAGGGCCAGAGTGTGGCCAGAAGGATTATGTCAAAGAAAAATTCCAGTGACACCATCGGGAACTGAACCCACGACCTTCTGACTTGTAGCGCAGTACCTCAACCAATTGCACCACCACATGACCCCCATTTTACAACAAGCAGTTTGACAAAGATCTTCCCTAACATATCATACTCTCTTCCATTACAATTCTCACACATGCCCATTTTAAACTTACAAGATGTTCAAACAGCAAAACACAAAATAGGCAGAAACTGTCATAATCCCAGCAACAAAGTACAAACCTGTCTCTGATAGAAGCCAGAAAGATTTGCAGAAGTCTACAGATGCATGCTGGGAGATGCTGACAATTCTTCGGGCTCGCAGTTCAGGATCCATAAGATACTTCCCTCCTGCAAAATTGCAAAAGATCCATCTCTTGATCCACTGATACAAGTACTCATAAGATTAAATTCAAACTTTGCATCTGAATTAATGTATAAATACACATTTCATGTGAAGATTCCTTTAAAACCATAAAAAATTAGGACTATAAATGATGAAGTGCTATGAGGAAACACCATATGGGAGATGATAAACAAACAAGCACAGAGAGACAACAGGGTGGCCACAAACATGGGAGGAATGCTCACAGACAAGGATAGAGAAGATGGCAGAGTTGTCTCACAGACAACTGAACCTAGTGGAAAATAGTTGGATGAGGCAAATGAAGCAGCTGCTGTTAAGACAGTATGGCAAAAATGTGAGTGGACAATGATGACATCGATTACAACAATGATGACAATAAGGATGTTGACAACAACGATGATGGTGGTGGCGATGATGATGATGATGGTGGTGGTGGTGATTATGATGGTGATGATGATGTTAACAATGAAGATGCTGTGATCATGATTCATGTTTGATAGCAAACTCCAAATATTTTTGCCTCTTTTAACCCATACTGAAAGCATGCCTGTTGTTAAACATGCCTTGAGTCCACAACCTATATCATAATTACAACTGGATGTAAAAAAACTTGAAAATCTAGTACCCAGGCATATAGTAGGTTATTACACCATCACAATGTGTGTTTCCATGGAAATTAAGTGTTGATATAAATGAAATATTTTTATCTAAGTTTGTAGCACTTGCTGCAACATGCCATACACAAATATCGTAAGATACATAATTAAATCTACTGTTTTAACCTCGCAACATGGCTGTTTCCGGTCTTTAATGAATTATTTAGATGTACGAAAATGCTTTTCACAACTGTCTTGCAACTGGATTACCTGTCCACAAAGAATTGGTAGCTCGAACTAGCAGACCACCATTCCCATAGTAGATCTCACTGAAAGATGCCATACAGATGGAGACTGTCTTGAGTATTTTCTGCATTGATTCACAGAACTGCAGCAACAGACACACATGCATTACAAGACTCATATTTTGTATGGACAGTATACAATCATCATACAATCTGAAGAGGCAGAGAAACTAAAAAATTTTGAAGTGCTAGAAGGTGTGATCACAACCACGAAAGCTGACTACAGTAACAGACTTCATCACATAACTCACAAACTTTCTAAAATGCTAAGACCTGTAATGTGCATTCATGATTTACGTATGGATTTATGGGTTAATTAGCAACATAATTTAGCATACTTTTTGACCTGCTTTCCTTTATTAAGTTCTTCCTAAAATAATGATCATACAAAACCTATAAAGATATTCACAAACTTTCCAATGGGAAAGGGCCATTTTCACTGGTTATCAACAGGACACCACACAGAGCATCTCTGTTTCTCAAGATCAGCATGTTCCACTTTCAATGTAAGTTATATGAAGAAAAGTTAGATGTTTTTAAATGTCCTACCTCAGCTTAAAATTTCATTAAATGTGCAGAGTTACTTCAACCTAACAAGCTTGCTGAGTTCCTGTGTTAGCATACCGAAGAACACCAACGACCACCATAATATGTTTAAAGTGAACTGATAAGATGTTTCAGACAAAGAACTTCTTTTACAAACAGCTAAATATTCCAGACATACCTGGAATCCCAAGCAGCGCCCATAGAAGCAATACATGTTGATGCTCTCATGTTTTAGCAACTCTTCCGGAGAATGTTGTTCATCTGGGAACAGCTGTCCTTCTTTGCTCCAAGTCATGAGGGTCTGGAGATGTGTTATTAAGGTTCCTACAGAGGCTAGTAGGTGGCTGCATGCCTCCACTTCCCTGCAGTATTCAGTTAACATACTGTTATATGCTTGAAGGTTTACCACTTATGAAGAGAACAGGATGTCACCTAATCAAAAGGCACAACTGTCCAAGATTTATGCTATGAAGGAAGCATCACACATGGCTCACTAGCTAAGGTAGAAATTTATAGTATTACAATGTCTCTGAATGCAGAATATCACAGGGAATGCACACTCTGGCAAGAAGTGCCAGTGTCTTCTCCATTACCTTATACATAATGTGCATAATCAACCCCTTGTTCCTCTGACAGGAAGTGACCTGTTTCAGTCACCTAACAACACAGATCAACAAAACCTATGAACAACCAAGTTGTGAGCTACAGCAGATGTGGGAACAAGCAATTATGGCTTAGTTTGAGGAACAGCAAAATTATTTTATGTGATATCCAATAATCTAGAAATCCTGATAATCCAGCACTTGAGAAGAGCAATCCCAAAACCAGAAGTTTTGCTTTCAACCAGATAAAAGCTTTATCAATGAAAGACGTAAATCTCAGAGACATGTTCAAAAAGGCCTCCAAGAATGTCTGTACACCAACCATTGTGACATCTCCTAACCCTAAGTTAATCTGTCAATATATCACACCAAAAACAACCCTGTTTTACCTAATATATTTTTGGTTTATTTTATGACAATTTCAATAGCCCAGATTATATGGTGTCAAATGATTTTACCTCATATAGAAACTCTTCCTGAACAAGAATGATTCCCGACTGTCACACACCAGCCTGCTCAGCTTCACCCCATGCTGCACACATAAGTCAACCACAGCCACAAAACTTCGGTACCCATTTCCAGGTGTGTTCTCATCAAAGTCAAACTTAGGAGCTACTTTCCTAACTTCATCCACCATAGGTGTGATCATGTCCACTTGGTCTATTAATGCCAGGAACCCAGCGTGCAGCCTCTGTCCATTTTCACTCTCATCCTCTTGGAAGAACTGTGCATTGTTCAGGCATAGGTCCTTCAAAACTTGGTACATAGCATAAACTGGCGAAGATGTCTTAAATGAAGCACAGCTATCACATTCTTCACTTTCTGCCATAATTATAACTGTAGCCTCCCCACAGAAATTTATGGCCTACACATTACATCCAAAAAGTTATATAGTTTCTCCGTTCATAATACAGAAGCACAGCCACTCAAATATACGATATCCATTTACTGGTGCACGAACTTACTGAACACTAACATAGCGAATGAAAGACTCGAACCGCATAAATGACACTTCCAACAAATATGACAATTATACAACCCTCTAATGTTAAATACGTTATCAGGCATGAATGAGCTAATATCATAGTAATGAAGTTCGTGGGGTTGGGTTAGTACCGATTGTTCCGATGGGGTTCAGCACGGTGTCAATAACACGATATTGGTAATACTGGTCATGTAGGCGTCATATTAATGGTATCGTCGAGATCAAATACTGATTAAATTTTGTCTCAACGTTTCGAGGAATGTTCTGATAGCCACAAACATTAACTGTAAACAACGTATATTAAAAACACTCATCGTCAGTCTTGTATGTCACTACTGAAATGTCCCTAACCTCAACATCAACAACCGAAACACAGACTATTACCAACTGAATTACATGTGTGAGGCGATGATAATAATAACAATAACAACATAAGACTCTGAACGTGTCAAGGACCCATCTGAAACCGAACCGTCCCTAAATTTCCGACTACGAACGATACCAATCACGGATCAGAAATACGATCGCAATAATCGATGCCACGGATTACAAATAACAGCTGCGCTAGATACGGTTATTTACTCATCCATGAATTTTTATTGGCAAACAGGGAAATACTGTGAAAAATAATTACAATTAGGGTCATATGTCGCGACTAGCATGTATGACAGAATAACGACAAAGAGATAGGTAATAAATTCTTAGGTACGTGGAAAAGTTCAAACAATTGGAACAACCCCAACATGTCAAAATTCCGTTCCTGAAGCAATGTATGGAAGATTGAAGTGAGACAGTGTTTCTCTCTCTCTCTCTCTCTTGCGAGTTGTGGAACGTTTGTTCTATCCGTCTGCCGTAAGTGGCCCTGCTGTCTGTCCATGGTATTAACGCATGTCTGCCGTACGTAGCGCTGCTGCTTCCCCTCCCAACACCATGCCACTCACAGCACATTAATTCCCCCCCATTCAAATACTTCACATTAGAGAGACGACTGTTAGTCATTCCAAGTATTTCTAGAGTTCCCACACTTCCAGACGTACCTGTTAATGCACACTGCTAGTGATACTGATTGTCCTTGGTACTACCACTAGCATTCCCACCTGCACATAACAACAGACATGACGGTTAACTGTCTGAACTATTCCTAGCGTTCACCCCACTTCCCTCCATCCCACCCTGAGCACATTACTATACAGACTAGGATTAATCGTTCTTACTATTCATACCACTCCCCTTCTTCCCTCTATTGCTGCCTTTGGACATAGTTCACACTGACTTTGGTTAGTCATTCTGGTCATTCCTAGTGATTCATACTATGTTTTTTTCTCTCTTATTCCCCTCCTATTTATTTTGCGCTACATTACCTTTCCGTTTCACCTCCCTGTGTTCCCATCTCTGCCTCTAAAGAGATCAACAATGGATTGTCATGGCAGTTGCTCAACATTTCGTACTAATGGTACATAACAGCTATTGTTTTGCTAAACCATTCATACTTGCCTTTGTCTAAACATCTGTGATAGGCTGTTGTAATAACTGTGAAACCAGATAAAAGAGAGGAGTCTTTCAGATGTGGCTTCTTACAGATGATTTGATGGACACCTAAAATGATAATGAAACAGATGATAAGGAGGTGTATTACAAGACATGGCCTCTTAAAAATGGCTTTATGGAAGGTGTTTCATCTTTGAGAGATGAGATCATGCGAGGTCTATTTGAGATTTGGTCTCATATAAATAGGTTAATAGAAGCTTTGAATAACTGTGCATCAGAATGTAATGGAGGTGTATTTAAAATGTGGCCCGTTATAGATGTTTTTATGGAAGGCTTAAAACATAGCAAAACATAAGTTGTGGAGGTTTGTTTGTTATGTGACCCATTACAGTTAATTTGAAGGAGGTTTTATAGTGAAATAAAACTGAGTGATATGGAGATACATGCGAGATGTTACCTCTTATAGACGGTTTGATGGAGCTCTTATGTATCTTTGAAACAAGACTGTGTCTAGGGTTATTTTTTAAATGGCCTTAAATGGTTGGTTTGATGGATATCTGAAAGGACTGTGAAGAAAGATGTTTAGGAGGTTTATTTGGTTTGTGGCTTCTTATAGATGGTTTGATTGGGACTTTATAAGAATTGTGAAACAGGAAGATATTGCAGTGTATTTGAGATGTGGCCTCTTACATATTGTTTGAAGATAATTGTGAGACAGAATGTTTTGGAGGTGTATTTTAGATGTACCCTCTTACAGATGGTTGGACAGAGGCTTTAAATGATTGTGAACAGCATGTTGATAAGGTCTGTTTTTATGTGGCTTTCTAGATATGGTTTGATGGAGGCTCTATAATCACTCTGAAACTTAAGTTTAAGGACCTGTGGTTGAGATTGGCCTCCTACAAACAGTTCGATGGATGTGTTACACGATTGTGAGATAGCATGTTGAGGAGGCTTATTTTTTATGTGGGTTTTATTTGTTGTTTGATGGAGGTTTTATAATGATGGTGAAACCGAATTTTATGGAAGTGTGTTTGAGATGTGGCCTTTTTATGAATAGTTCAATGTAGGTCTTAAATGACGTGAAACAAGATGTTGTGGAGGTGCACTTGTAATGTGGCCAATTATAGATGGTTTCATGGAGGCCTTACATGACGGCAAAAAACAATGATACAGAGGTGTGTAAAAGATGTGGCCTGTTATAGTGTGATGGAGAGCTTAAAGAAGTTTGTGAAACAGAAGTAACTACAGGGAACACGCACCACTCCAATACCTTGCCCTGCACTCACCATACAGTTCCAACACAACTGGTGTTCATATATGATGGATACGTTTTGTCCTCCACCCCCCACCCATTTTATCTCTTCCACCTCATAGTTAAATAATGGATTAAGGCAGGAACGGAGCAGCAGAATGTACTAACCAGACACTGTATAGATTACTTTAAACACTACGTGCCAGAAGTAGAAGATAATTCACATTTTAATTCTACAACAAAAGTAAAGAAACTTTTAACACATGCACTCCTTTGGAGGACACATAACAACTGAACATATGAAGAAACAAATGTGTTCACTATACTAAGAGTTTATGTTACTGACAGCACAGAGTATGTTCTTGTGGTGAATTCTGAGGAACTGGAGATTGGGGTCTGTGAATCTGGAGACACATGAATACGTGTCAGTTTGTTGCATCAGTCTGTTAGCAGCCCTGCCACATCTGGAGTCATCAGCCACACTCTGGTACCAACTGCGGTCTCTGTAACCAAACACCAAAAACATATTTAAAAATAACAATGTTTCATATTGCCAAGTTGTGGTTTCCACCCTCTGTTGAAGGTAACTCTACCTATCCAAATTTCTTGCTTCACTTTAAAAATCCTTAAAACAGCATTTGATCCTCCAACAGCTTCTGACAGTGAACACTAGTTCCCATTCAGCATACTTAACAATCTTAAAATTTATTTCTTATGCGATTTCAGGCTTCCATTGCAGCATAAAGGAGACCTTCGCTCTTCTGGGGTGTTACACAGCATTTATTGATAATTACCAACGTTTTGGGACACCAGTGATCCCACCTAGCCCTTGAAGACGGTACAGATAGGTTGTTCCAAAATGTCAGTAACTAACAATGCATGCTGCATAACATACCAGTAGTGCAAAGGTCTTTATTTTTACAGCTAAAAATTTGGAGTACAGCTAGCAGAAGAGTCAGAACTTTGAGTGTTACTGGCATAATGAGGTGCAACAGACATGAATACTTTGCACATCAATCATACTTCACATTCCACCCAGCAGCACTGCAATTAAGTCATTCCATTTAAGCACATTAATAACATTTGGTGAGGAAAACCTGGATTGTGCTAACTCCAAAATTAAGGTCCAATACTGTAACTTAAGAATATAAAAGCCAGGCACTAGCTGTGCTACTTAGTGGTAGGTACACAGTCCTGCTCAGTCACAATGTAAGAGAACATCACTTCTGTGATGGTAAAAACTAAGAAATAACGTTTCTTGCTGTACAATAAAAACGCTGGATAAATGGACTTAACAACTTTATGAAATATCTTTCTTCCTGAGAAATGCACTCTCCTGGATTATTGCATGAGGAGTAGTGATAATTTCTTTCTGACGATGCGGGAATCACAGGTTGTCCCAGAACATCGGTAAGAAATTATTACTACTCACTGCATTACCCAGAAGAGCGCAGTTCTTATATGCTTCATGGCGGAAGCCTGAAATCACACATCTTTCATCCAGCATTCCCTATACAAATACACTTTCATTGCATATACTATTTTGGACCAAATTAAGGGCAGACCAGTTGTGAGCTGTAAGCACAGATTAAAGGATCTTAAAACCAATCTTAGGAAAAATCAAGTGTAACAATTTGGGCTAGATCCATTTGGACCATGAGAGAGATCAATTTTAAGCTCTTGCTAACACCATAATGAACCCTTTGGTTTCATAAAAGTTGGGGAATTTAATTAGCTCAGTAGCTATTACCATATAATGGAGGACTATGCCAGATATTGTGTGTTTATTTCTTTGTTAGAATATTACTTTTTGGAAACATTTCATTTAGTGAATAGAACTTCTGGGATCTCAGTCCATTTCCTTAAGTAATACAGTGTGCACTCTTCTATCTTTTTTTTTTAATTGTGCAACTAATCTCCTTTCTTTCTTATACTGTGGCTTGATAAATAATTTATGAAATTGAATAATATAAACATTCAACATACATAACAAAGTATGCTCAAAAATACTGAAGTCTAAAAGAGTAAATCAATAACCAAACCCACACACAATGAAACAGATCAAAAACAGATTCAAAATGCTGATGATAAAACTTCTAAAAGTTTATCTTTCTTGGAAATCCTGTTATCTATTTGAACTGCAATAACACAAAGTAAAAATGATGTGCATGCACTTGCAAAATACAAAGCGGCTACAAATTAGGGACAATCTGGGTAGCCTGTAATTTTGTACTGCAGACACATACCAAATACTTTTGTACTACAATGCAGTCTCTCAGAGTTGAATTTTTCTTCCAGCCCATGCAAGAATTCAAAGAGACAATATGGAATGTTGTAACCTCAGTCGAAAAGGATATGACACAAGTGTGGAATGGAATACCTGTATGTCAGGCATGTGTTAGATTACCAAAGGAGACCACACTGGGTACATCTGACCATGTGGGGGAGAAAAAAAATCTGTAATGTGGGTGACTGCTTTGTGACAAATTAAATTTTTTACACATATCATGGTGCTGAATTTCATCCGACCATCATGCCATGAGTGGAAAAATTATGAACTTTGCAAACACAGAAAAAAGCTTGAATGATGGGTGAGACCCCTTCACAGTAAAAAAGTCGTTCATGAGCTATCAGTAGGAACTTACAGGCCCTCCAAACTGTTCATTAATTTGCAGCCATCCTGTAATATCATAATCATAATTTCCACAGAATGGAACAATAAACATGGCCATTAATTTTGACACTGTCCATCCCCAGAGTTTCTTTCAATCACAACCACTGCATCGATTATTAATATTAGCTCCTTTTAGTGTGCCCAGGTGAATAAAAAAAATGTTCCTCCCTTTCCACCTGAAGTCAGAAACAGGTCCAAATTTCAAAACCTCCATATACTCCATTTATTTCACCAATCAAATGCACAATGTTAATTATATACAGATACCATCTCTGACAGCTTGTGGCACAAGTGTACCATCGTCAGGGAGAACAGTGCCCGTTTTGAAAAACAATACCTGATGATAAGCTGTTACTTACAAGGTTTTATAGTCTGTAAATATCTGTAAATTGTAAATAATAGCTGACCATTGGCAACCGGTTTTAAAACTGGCACTGTTCTCCCTTTAGGTGGTACACTTGTACCACAACCTGTCAGAGACATACATTTAATATCTGTATATAATTAACTTTGTGCATTTTGTTGGTGAAATAAACTGAGTACATTGATTTATAAAATGCACAGAATACAAAACTTTAAAATTCCAGAACATGTTTGAAGAAACCTCAAGACAATGTACAATGTCCAAAATACATTTGTCATTACACACTACCCTTATGAACATTCAGGCTTAGTTTAAAACAAAACAAAATATACAAAAGAACAGTCTTTGTTCAACATATGAAATACTTCATGTAAGAATCCAAACACCTCTATACAGCCTTGATCAATATGTCACATCACAACAATTTAATATGCTATACAGTAAATTTTGCACATATCATGGGATGAGAGCAAGAAGGTACTCTCCACAATGAGGGTCATTTATGATGATACTAATGCCATAACACAGATAGAGTAGTAGGTGCAGTGCCTTGCTAGAGACTGGATGGTCTGGGGATCAAATCCTGGTGGAAGCAAGATTTTCTATGACATCCACACCAGCCCCTAGGCCCACCCAGCCTCCTGTACAATGGGTACCATGTCTTATGCAAAGCACGGTGCTGACCACCCACCTACTTCTAATGCCAAGTTTCCAACTTTTAAGTGAACTTTTGCCTCCCCTGTGCCTGCATAGATATGTCATGGGGTGACCTTTACCTCTACTAGTAATATAACAATAACACAGAGCCATAGTTTAGTACAGTAAAGCACATTATTAAGTACAGTGCTGCCGTTAATATCAAAATCAGTGCGTATATATATATATATATATATATATACACACACACACACAACACAACAAATAAAAGATAAATCTTCTCCTTACAGCTGAAGCACTTCATGTAGAAAAAGTATGTTATTCAACAGAATTATGTCACATGATCTCAAATTAACACCATTTCCTCAAATAATCTTCCACGCCATCCATAAAGTTCATGATGTGTTACAAGGCACAAAAATAGTGTGTACTTTCAGAATATATTAGTGATGATACTCCACAACAATATAACGGAGCCACATTTTGGTGCAGCAACACATGCTGGCCAATACAGTGCTGCGGTTAATATGACATTCAGTGCACACACGCACGCGCACACACACACACACAGAGGACACAAATGATTACTCTGAATATTGATAGTTTCCATCACATTCAGTAAAAGCTCACAATGTGCTTTGAGAGTTCCCTGTGGCTGTACAAATTTACATACATTTGGTACACATATTTCTGCTTACATCATAACAAGGCTGCCGACTTCTATCTTCTACCCTCACTTTGTTAGAACTCTGTTCGTCCTCATTTCTATTGTCCTGCAAGTCTTCTTGGTCAGCCAAGGCCTGAAGTGCTGTATTCAGACTTCATGCCACATTAAATCAAGACATTTATTCTTCCAGTATGGTGGTATTTCACAACTCATTATAATTAAAGTTAACTATTATGACAACTGCTAAGGAAAAAAACAAATTAACATATATAAACTCTTCTTATTGTCTAAATTATATTTGTGCAAGACAGCTACATACAAATACCTCAACAATGATTAGTAAGTTAGTAAACCAACATAACAAATTAAACTTCACTACTTTAAAATAGAAGTAATATGGAACATTTTGCAATTTACCATTTTCCCTGATGCACTGTAAAGGAGCATGATTGGTAAGAAAACAAAACTTGAGGTGAAAAAAATATGCACGAGTTACATTTCATTCCCTTTAAATAACTGAAAGTTCTACGGCCATACATTAAGTTGCACGATTTAAAGGTAAATGAAACACTAAACTATAAATAAATAAATTTAAAAAAAGATAAATTTATATTGTGATTTTGAGGGTCATAATACAGTGTACCTGCAAACATGGTTACCATTCTGGAGGATCCAGATGCTCCACTAAAAACAATGACCACCTGTGAATAATCCTACAAGCCAACCTAGAGGGCTGAGGAAAACCATGTCAGTCAGGACTGTCATCTTCAGGGCAAGATCTAAACCCAGCACCTCCCAATTATGAAGCAGGATTATGTGACATCTGGCATTAGTAGTGGACCCAACATAAAATGAAATGGCATCCCATTGAGTCTGCAGCAATTATATTGAAGATATTGCACCCCCCCACTGCACTAGAATATGCATACATGCAGTCAGATTACCCCTTTAAAGATGGAACACAGAATGCTCTATTTAAAGATACAGTTCATACCGCACAGTAAACACTTTTCATCTCGTTCCTGTTAGTAAAACCAACTACATGCACCAGTGTATCAAATTTATTTATTTTAGAATGGCACCCTACATGTTTCAGACGGTCTTTCTGTCCATCATCAGGAATTTGAGACTGTACATACAGCAACAGGCATTTTTTAAAATAATAAATTGATACACTGGTGCATCTAGTTGGTTTTACTATAGGAATAATATTACGATGCACGGCCCTATGAATGTCAAACTTTTCATCTCGGTTATAAAAACCAAACAGTTTTTGTTATACGGGGCAGAAGTCACTGTTAGTTCTGAGATAAATACAAAACAAATAAATACAGGCAGAATGTATAATTCTTAAGTGTTAAACCTGATGGTGCACGAAACCAGTAGGCCTTAAATGGTTAAACACAGCTTGCACCATCTCAATGTAGCAGTATCAAGGATGGTGCCTAGTAGCAGTAAGAGGAGAAATGAAACCCAAAAGATCTGCTAATAACACCCTGTAACTAATCTACATGGAACTTCAGGTAAACTGTCTTGGAGAAAGAAGGGTGGGTCATCCATTAGGACAGAATGTGGCAAGACGAAGCACAAACTGGATACACAGGGAAACTTCTATCGATTGTTCCCCCATGCATTGTTCCCCCACCCCAAGTATAATCCATACCTTCTGTCCCTGTAAATTTCCCATACAAAGAATGTGTAATTATTAGTTCATTAGATGCATCATTTCTAAAAGAGTAATTTTACTGCATCTCTTTTACATAATTCTCTGTGTTGACCCACACTTCCCAAATAATCATTCTGAGGGGAAAAACAGCAGAAGTCACATAATGTTAACGGTTATAAAACTGGAACTCTGTATAAAATATCCAGTTAAAGTTCCCCTGCAATAGACCATGAAGCCCCAGAAGGGGAGTAGAGGTAGAGCTCTACTCTTTCTTGAACCTCAACACTAGATCGGGCGGGTTTGAACACCACACCCCAGCTGCTTTACCCCAGGAAGACAGCCAGTACCCACTGTACAAGAGGTTGGGTGGGCCCCACGGCCACTCTGGACAGGTGTGGAAAATCTCGCCCCCACCAAGATTCGATCCTCAGAATACAATATTAGATTATATTTGATAACTGATATATACTGTGACTAGATGTTTCAGCTAGTAAACAGCCAAAAAACTAACTTCCAGACACTTATCAATATACTATCAGTGTACAAGTGTCTGGAATTGACTTGAAAATGGCTACTTACTAGCCAAAAGCAGCAATCACAGCACATGTTATCAGTTATCAAATATGATTTAAATATTCCCAGCTAGGAATTGGAACTGTTCTGTCTGAAACTTAATGTTTCAGCTAAACAGCTGTCAATTACATATTTCTCGGAAAATAAGTGATTGGTACACAGGTGTTAAAACATAACTTACTATATTTGCATGCCTAAGTGGAAAATCAACTCTTTTCAAATTGTGCTGTTATTTGCTTCGTGTTTCTCACATTTAATGCTTGCCTGCAACATCATTTACCACAGTCATCCAACTTCCCCAGTTTCCCATTAGAAAAAATGGATACAGATATTTCACTTTACTCTAATACTGCAATGAATGACACATTTCTTTCATAATATTATAAGACCCGCTGTTACACTGTATGTCCAGTCCTGTTCCAGTGGGAATGATAACGAAGCTACCTTTCTTGGAATGTTCTTCATAAAAATCTCAACATTCAATTGGCATATATCTTATTGTATAACACTGCCTCATCCCTAAATGTGAAGCAGGACGTAAAATATCACATAAACAAACTGGTTTAATAATAATGCTGCAACATGGGCAACTGCATGAAAACAGATATTAGTATACAATTTAGGAGCACATAAATAAGAATCTGCATGGACATGCTTTCTGAAGCAGTGCTTCTAGAGTGAAGGGAAAGTTACTCACCTGCGCCTGCAATCGGATGCACACCTCCTTCAACAGGTTCTTCAATATTGCAGGCTGGTTGTCCTGGTTCTGCAACACAGACAATACATGTTAACAAGACATGCAACATGCGAACAACGTAACAATGAGGTGCATTCACATAAACATTGTTGCCATGGAAAAGTGTTATATATTCTGGATGTGTTTCTGAAAATTCTTCACTATAAGAAGAATTCCCATAAACATAAATAGGTCTTCATATAAAGTATTCTTGTATAATTTGAATCAAACTTCAATTTTCTCAACACATTTTCGAAAAATACTCAAATATCAAATTTCATAAAAATGTGTCTAGTGAAAACAAGTTGCTTCATGTCCACAGCCAGACAGACAAGACAAAGCTATGTAATAAGAATGAACAAAATGTATACTTTTTATATTACTGTTTTAGTTTAATTATAGTGTCTTTGACATGTTCTGAACATCCAAGTGTTTATCCTCAGAAACACTTGTACATGCAATTTTATGGTATTTCTTTCATGCATTCATATAAGCAGTCTGGTTGATGCAGGATATGCTTGATACGCAAAGCTAAAAATCACTTTTTGCAATTTTAAGAATGCACCCAAAAACAAGTACAACTATAATTACTAATACACACCTCAGGATTCTGAATGATTTAACAGTTTAGGTCTTATTGCTGCTCTTTCAATTCGTAGCAGCAGTCACTGTAGTACCTGTGTAATTTAATACTTTATGGCACATTATCAGCCACTGCTACAAAATCTTCAAACCTGTATTTGAATTTAGAACCTTGCTGCAACATCTCTATGATATGCTTCAGATATAAATCATAACTGCAAATGGTTTACTCTATGCAACAGAACAGACTTTACCGTTGCACACTTTATTTAAAAAATGTCCTGTGGTTTCACAGACCAGATAAAAATGTCATTTTACTTATGCCCATTAGAAAAGAATGTTCTTACCCTGCACAAATTCTAACAAAATTCAGCATGCTCAATAGCAACATATGCAGATCCCTTATAAGACATATCACCCAAATCACACTCTGAACATGGACAGTACAGATGGAAATTCATTAAACAAGAGTATATGGAGTAAGGCTTTCACTGTGCCAATTTTTACAACACTCACAATTACACAATATATTTTTTTTTGTTGAAATCTCTTCTACCAAATTTTAGCCAAAACAGGCAAAACATGCAAAAACTTTGGTAAAGCATGGCTTGCAAATTCCATTTTCATGAAAGTCACAACTGCTCAATGGCATCATGTGCAGATTTCCTACAATGAATGTCACCTAAAGAATTCAAGAAATTTGGACAGTACAGGCAGTAATTCATGTACACCTCTACGTGAAGCATGACTGCCAATAAGCTTGTTTTCATGAAACTAACACTCTCTCAACAACTTACTGCAAATAATTCCTGTACCATACTTCATAACAATCTGACAAATGGTTCACCTACTGATACTAGGTCACAGATGGACAGACTGATGTACAGGCAGGTACTGTCACCATATAACCCTTTCTTTCTCTACTTTGTAAAATATGCCCACAATGAATAACACAAACTATGGAACAGGAAACAGGCAGTTGTGATAAATTGGTCTGTAATCAATTATTAACTGTGACAGTTTCACCATCAAGAAATGGATTATTGCTATATGCTATAAAGTCTTTTAAACACATAACATGGGGAACTTCTGTACACACAAAAATAAATGAACTTCTACAACAAGAAAACTCTTTACTTGAGATCTCCACATATAAAAAAATTTTAATACCTTTCTCATCGGAGTTTCTGCAGTACTGTACTTAAAAAATCTAACTTCTTAAACAGGAAAACTTTGTATCTGGGAAAATCTTATCTTAGAAACAGTGTATGGTAGTAGAGCTGATCCTCTATTTAATGCAGTAATAGGAGGGAGAGGTGTCCATTAGGCCTAAACATGGAGTTCTTGCCAAAGAGTATTATGAATCCATAAAAATTCTCCCTACTAACAAAAAAAAATATAGAAAACATCATAATTTGCATAATACATGCACTGTAATGTGTTCATACATGTAGTGTTTAAATTACTGTAGGAAACTGTAATAATACCCCCAAACCCCCACACACGTGTTGCCCTTTGACCACAATCCATGCACATTTCTCAAAAAGGATCCATCTCTCTGGTAGGTACACTGAGAATTTCACTGAATGTTTTAACATGTCCCCTTATGACAAAACCATCCCAGATGAATAAAACATTCCTCATAGTGCATCCACTGTTGTAGCTCATCTAAATGATGTGACTTCCATTTGGCAGCAATCTTTTGCATTTTAAGTTATTTCATAAAATTTAAAGCACCACAGACTTGGAAATCCCAGTATGCTTGGCTAACTCCCACATAGTCCAGTGCCTATCTTTATACGTGTACTGTCAAATTATGGCTACTGACATGTCTGTGTGAACAGATACAAAATGTCCACTGCAGGGCATGTTGGCAGTTGACACTCTTCTGCTTTTGAATACCTGTTCCCACCTTGCAAGGGTTCAATATAGAATAGTGTAATGATCTAGTGCTTCACATAGCTCTGCATGACACTAATCTGCATTTCTGTGACAGATAACTGCCATTTTCTCTGCTCACTTTATGGACCTCCCGTCTCCAAACGAGGTCGCCATACACGGACATTTGTGCACGAAATACATAGGCACTCATGCTGATATTCTAGCTGATACACAAATTTACAGGTACATGTCACACACTTTCACCTGTGTGCACACGTACTACATTTCTCCACTTCCCACACTTCCACATACCTGGCAATAAAAAAAAAGTAGTTGCCATGACTAATGGAAAGACCCATGTAAAAGAAGTGGATTTTGGCATAGAAATACATCACTCGCCAAAGTATTACCTGATCCAGTAAGATAGTCGGAATGAAGCTCACTCTTGGATGTAATGCATTAGTTGCCTCACCATGTTGTTTCAACAGCTCATCTCCTTCCAAACCTTCCGCACATTCTTCTACTAACTTCCACGTCACACCATGCTCCTGGGCACACTGGAATCACAGGAAGAAAACTGCCTCTACACATGGAGTTGGAGTACAGTTTCCCTATACCACAAACATGAGATCTGGTACAATGGTATGTAAAACTACTAAATGTGATACTTGTTAACAAAGATTAAATATTCATTTGTTACACAATTTCAAGACTTACACCAAATAAATATGACACTACTCCTTACTGTACATTATAAATACTTCCTGAAGGGCTCACATCATACACTATTACTTACAAAAGGCTCATTTTTAAATAGATGTAAATGAGATTTCTGGACCACCTATCACTGGCATGGTCTAACCTCTTCTCCAATCTTCTCTGGGTTCATGTTATCACTGATCATGCAGGTTGTATACTTGAGCAGTATGTCAGGCTGTGTCACCTTGGCAATGGCACATGCATGTATCTTGTTTGCTTGGCACTCCAATGGGCCATGTTGACAACTGAAAACATAGCTGCCCCCCACTGGCTCCGTCTGCAACAAGTGAAATTCTCTTGTTCATATCCTTAGTTTTCTAACAGCTATAATTTGTAGAAATGCAGTTATTAAAGTACATACAATAGATCTGATAACAATACAAACATGACTCATTTCATTACAGTATTCCAAGACTGAGCTCAAGGGTAACACAATGCTCTTGGTAGCAAACAATACTGGTAAGAGTATTGCACCTTCAGACTACATCCTTGCTTGGGACCGCGGCCAGGCTATCCAAAGTACCACAGTTCATATCATTGTAATTATATCATTCACATTAACTTACATACCCTACAACCTGACAAACTTTAACAGTGAAACTGTACCAGTTTTAATGTGTATCAGAATAACCACAGTATATAACAAATCAAAAGTAAAAGACTATATCCAAAAACACTCACCTTAGCTTTCCCATATGGAACCAAATTAATCTGTATCAAATGTGGAAGTTTCTCAAAAGTGGGTAGTAACTGTTTCGTAAAAAAACTTCTTGAATCTGGACAAAGAGCTTCATAGAACACGGTTATTACTACTGGTGGAACCAATGTTGATGGCACCACAGCTTCCCTCTACAACATATTGCAAGTACCATAATTTAAAATTGCTTACAAAACATCACACTGCAATAAACCAACTTGCACCCTGCTACCGATAGTATTAAAAAAGTTATCTTCCATACAAGGTTGGCAATATCACAATACGCCAAATGGTTCATCCGAAATGTCGAAAAATACAATTAAGAGAGCACGTCCATCGAGAATAAATTTCTTTTCGGTGAAGATATAATCCTGCATCGAAGAGTAGGACGTCAAGAAAACTTACGTGGCAACTATAAAATTTTATACGCATTTTACATGACTACGCAATGCTAAAGTCAAGCAGAACATCCAACACCAGCAACAAGACGCCTTACCATAATCCCGTATTCGAGGTACTCACCCGATTCGATAACTCAGAAAAAGATGATAAATGTCGTACTATTTGCCAAATCAGAAAACAAACAACTATACACGCAACAAATTTTATGCGCATCATATATGAAACTGACATCTTAAAACAACATTAATTTAGAAACTATGACGCCGTAAACTATACCCAAACAAAGGACAAACTTCTAACACAAGCACCCACAAGTACCCTTCGAATTTCGAAACATATTGTGTAGCAGAAATACGTATCCATACGTCACTGATGATTTCTGATAAAACCTTGGGGGCGTAACTCCTTGACAGACAGTAGAGTACTGAGTGTATCATCCGTGGCTTTTAATATCCATACTACCGGCCACAGTTAATGTATGATTGGCATATTACTCACTTATATCCATGGATGCCCATAGGTCTCTGTGATAAAAGAGGATACACTTGAGACTAGATGATCTGTGCACATGAGAATGATGTTGCTTAAATGTCGAAGCTGTGTTATTATTTCATTATATCATTGTGTCAGAAAAACCCTTGACGATTGCTGTGCAAATGCGACTGGTTGCTGACTGTGTGTGATGGACAGTAATGTAATGCTTGCTTACTTGCTTTATGGAGCAGTCCTTGAGAAGCTAACCGATTCCCAGCTAGTAATGAAATTTCCCACATTTTATGGAACCGAAAAGTTCGTTACCGCGTTTACAAGTGCCCATCACCTGACCCTATCCTGAGCCAGATCAAACCAGTCCACGCCCCCCACCCCACCCTACTTCAGAAGATCCATTTTAAAATCATCCCATCAACACCTGAACCTTCCAAGTGGTCTCATTCCGTCAGACGTCCCCACCGAAACCCTGTATACACCTATCTATCCATACGTGCTACATGCCCCGCCTAGCTCATTCTTCTCGATTAGATCACCCAAGTAAAATCTGGTGAGAAGATCATTAAGCTCTCCATTATATAGTCTTCTGCCTTCCCCTGTTACATTGTCCCTCTTAGAGACCAAATATTCTCCTCAGCACCCTATTCTCAAACACCCTCAGCCTACATACCTCCCGTAACGTGAGCGACGAAGTTTCACCCCATATAAAACGACAGGCAAAATTATAGTTCTATATATCTTAATCTATATATTTTTAGATAGCAAACCGGAAGACAAAAGATTCTGCACCGAATGATAGCAAGCATTCCCTGACTTCAAACTGCTCTTCATTTCTTCCTGAATGGAATTTTGATGTTTTAAGGTTGTTCCCAAAAATATGAGCTCTTTCACCCTTGCAAAGAAACTATTGCCAACCTTTATATTTTGACTTCATCCTGCATTATGATCTCGTCACAAGACTATCTACTTAGTTTTATCAGCATTTACTTCTAGTCCAGTCTCCTTACTGGCAACTACTAAAGCTTCTGTGTATTTCTTTATAGTATGTACGCTTCTGCCCAATATACAGGGTGGAGCAGAGAAAACGCGTGTTTTTTATATAAGAATAACTTTGTTTATTTTCAACATAAAAAAGTTTTAATTACACAAAAAAGAAGGTATTTTAATGCATTTTTAAAGTACGTACCAAATTACGTACGGAAAATAATGCCAGTCAGATGACGTCCTTCTTGCCGGACACACATTCGGAGCCTCTCCTCAAAGTCCTGCATCGCACGCTCCAACATTTTTTGCGGCACAGCTGCGATTTCTTGACAAATGTAAAGATCCGGTAGTTCTAAATGCTTCAACCCATCGGAGTATAATGTTTCGATCTGGAATTGCATCTCGACACTCAACATTGAACTTACGACGGAAAATACGTTGGACAGTAACTACGGGATCACTGTTTCTAACAAACTGCTCGACGGCAAACACACAATGCTCTACGTTACAATGCGCCATGGCTACTGAAACCGCATTCTCTGAGCTGTCCGCCGGCTCATGCCCAACGTCATCAACCCCACCCTTACCGAGTACTAGCCATTTGAAAAACATGCGTTTCCTCTGCTCCACCCTGTATTAACATCATCAGTACAATCTAGAAGCTAATGTATACCATTTAATTTCAAGCCATCCTGGTTTACCTGAACCCTCCAAATGGCATTCTCAAAAGCAAAGTTGAACAGCAATGGCGATATTGCATCTCCTTGTTTCAAACCATTCTTAACAGGAAACATATTAGACAAATGTTTGCACTCTTGGACTGTGCTACAGGTTTCATCCAGACACATTTTTGCTAGCCATATCAGTTGCATGGAGACACCCAACTCATTGAGATTATACAAGACCTCCCTCCTAACTGAATCATAGGCCCTCTTGAAGTCTATAAACAGTTGATGCACTGCTTCATTGTATCTCAATTTTTTTTTTTAAGTATTTCACAAATGCAGAATATATGATCAGGGTTGAACTGCTGCGTGGCAATCATCACTTATGATCCCCAATAATTTCCTCCGCATATGGAGTAACCTTGACAGCAGGATGTTGGTTAAAATTCTGTATGTAGTTGACAAAAGTAGTATGCCTCTATAATGACTACATTCTGTCTTATCAACCTTCTTATAGATAGGTACAATCCTTATTCCAAATATAATTAATAAGTTAATGGATCTCAGAACACATGCTAATTAGTACCATAAGTTCTGAAAAATTATTCTTTAATGTGAATGAGGTTTTCTCACAAACCAGGGATTACAACACCATGACCTATTCCAAGACAGAGTAGGTCACATCATGCTTTCAGTTTTTTGCATTTGTTCCTTGGTGCAAATATTACTAGAGTTTAATAAGCACAAGTTACCAAAGAATTGTGGTTTAATTTGCTGCAGGAGTAAGAGTTTTCTTAATTTCAAAATGGCCCACCCACCCTCTTATCCAGTGGGTACATGAAACATTTTCAACAGACTAGGGCAGGGGAGCTGATTACTCTCCTCCAACTCATATAGAGATTAAGAATACATAGAACTGTACCTCCACCCCCAAATGCATTAATGGCATGGAAAGATACCATAAGTTATTGATAGTTTAGAGCTAACACCAGTGGAAAGTAACATGCTTCCAAATTATTTCTGATTTGCCATAAATATTTACTGTATATAGGCAGTATTGCCCATATCATTGCCACGTAGCTGTAATGGCATGCAAATTATAACACATCTACTGACAATACAACATGATCGAAAATGTTGACAACTAAGATGCATGTAACTGAGAAAATATGCTGGATAAGTAAAGTAGATATTTACCAGTTTGCTACCCAAAAATTTAAACATTAAAAGATACAGAACTATAATTTTGCCTGTTGTTTTGTATGGTGTGAAACTTGGTCACTCACATTGAGGGAGGAACATAGGCTGAGGGTGTTTGAGAACAGGGTGTTGAGGAGAATATTTGGGCCTAAGAGGGACGAGGTAACAGGGGAATAGAGAAAACTACATAATGATGAGCTTAATGATCTGTACTCCTCACCCAATATTGTTCAGGTGATAAAATCAAGTAGAATGAGATGAGCGGGACATATAGCACACATGGAAGACCCAGGTGTAGATGGGAGGATAATATTAAGATGGATCTTCAGGAAGTGGGATGTGGGGGCATGGATTGGATCAAGCTGGCTCAGGATAGGGACAGGTTGCGGCCATGTGTGAATGTGGTAATGAACCCTCAGGTTCCTCAAAATTAGGGGAATTTCTTGACTAGCACAGAACTGGTTAGCTTGTCAAGAAGGACTCTGCTCCATGAAGTAATTAAGTGGGATATTTACCTCAGTATAATGATGGGAACAATACTATCAGTATTGACCACATGAAAGATAAGTGGTATATTCCTGACTTAACTGTCCTTCCCACATGTTCTCTAATTAATCTACATATTTAACAGTGTATCCACTACACCTCCATAACTCCCAGTTATTCCCTACTTGTTTCATTAATTATTCAGACTTGTCATACTTCTGGGTCACAATGACCAAATTTAGTAGTCATATTATTTAGAGCCATTGTTATTAATCAAAACATCCCTATTACGCTTCCCTGTTGGTTTGACAGAATTAAATAGCTAAAATATCATGTTCACTGCTTGGGATTACCTTGGCAACTAACCAAGGCTGTCCAGTCACATGCTGTGGGTGAATGGATGCTGGGGATAATATGTTAATGAGGTTCATGATTGTCATGTGATATGTTATAATTAAAAACTAAAAACTGTTACAGTAGACAACTGTAGTTGTATAACTGGAATCCAATCACACAGCATTATCAGCAGATGCAAATTTCCACTGCATATTTTAGTGAAGAATGCAATATAAAATCACACAAACATAAAAAGACTGTTAAAAAAAGAATCGAAAAGACTAGAAGATGCACACATGTGCTTTCCTGCTGGTAGTAACCTATGAGCTTTTTTTTTTTTTTTTGAGAAAAGTTGGCAATATGTATGAAGCAAAATAAACAACTTCTTGATATCATACACTGCCAGTTTCCTCAACAAAGACCATATGATATAGAAGATAATCTGTACTGTCAGCATGAAACAGATTCTTGTGAACAGTTCCTTAATTACTGGCATTCAGATCGCACCTGAAATTCAACACTGCTACATGAGTAAAAGAAATTGCTGATTTATTCCTAAAGAAATGTGCTGCAATTTCTTCAACATCTGCATATGCACTTGAATCCTTACCCTGTATGGCACACACTGCACACTAATAATAAAATCAGGAGTATGGTACACTAACATATTCCAACAAAGTGTAGCTGGTGTACCACGTGCTACAGGTTGGACAGTCCAGGGTTTGAACTCTGGTCAGAGATGTGATTTTCTGGACCCATCCAGACCAGCCCCCATGCCCACCCAAACACTCACCTTTACAAAGGGTACTGGGTCTCCCTCCCGGGGGTAAAGCAGCCAGGGCATGGCTTGACCTCCCATCCCCTTCTACTGCCAGGGTCAAGAATGGGTAGAGCTATACCTCTCGCTCCTCTCTGCCTGCTTGGCATGTTACAGGATAGCCTTTCGCCATACTCAGACATTATAATGAACACTCGCTACATTATCCTGTGGTTCTGCACACTTGCCACCTGTCTACACTTGAGTGCAAGGCCAATATTAAACTTCTCTGCCCTTTACTTGTTACATATATGAATATTGTACCTGTGAAATACTGTAACATCTAAGAGTGTGGATAATAACAAATAAAATAAACAAGCATTACACATAGTTGTGTGAGAATTTCTGGCTCAGATATCAGCTACCCAGAACTTCAATTGAGTACCTTGAATTTCATCTAGCTACATTACAAGGAGAGAAGAATTCAAATTTATCAAAATTTCAGTTAAACCAATGAAAATGGAAATCCTTACAGTTCGAAAGGTGAAGGAATTTAATGCATTGCATGAAGTCACATGAGAAGTGGGAGTGTAATGGCAGGTGTGTGACTTGGTAAGGGTAACTAGAGTAACAAGAGACCAAGAAGACAAGTGAACAAACAGCCCCCATGGTGCAGGTGTGGTGTCACATTTACTGTTTTTGTATTTCAGATATTCTTCTGTTTGATATTGATGCTCCACACCTAAAGTGACTGATTTCTGTCCTTGTAATTACTCTTCCTTTCAACAAAACTCTGAAGGTACACACACTGACAATGAGACAGTAAATTGACATATACACTGATTCCAGCTTATCGTGTTATATGGATTCAATGCTGTAAATGTCTTCTAATTAATGTACAATTCATGGTTTTAAGGTTTTGGCATCAACAGTATGTGCTTATTGCTTAGAAATAGATTCTGATAAAATATATGCATATTTTTGGATAACACATGTGAAAAAGAAACAAAGTACAACATTCCATTTGAAATCACATACGCTAAGTGTGCCCTTTATGTAGGGTCTACACAGAATGTAATATCTGTTCTCTTTCTTCCCACAGTAACAAATGAACATAGTTCAATAAAGTTCCATCATGTCTGTCTCCACACTTTTACAATAAATTCCCAGGATCACCAACAGCACCACTGCATGTTATGAAATCACCTTTAAATTGAGAAGTATTTAGAAAGAAGGTGAGCCCAATGAGATACTCATAGGTAAAGTAGCAAAACAAGAGCAGCTGTATGGACACACACACACACACAAACACATGCATATTCCAGTACATAAAGCAGTTCTGTCTGTAATGTAGTTAGTCCAGTAACTCTAAATTATTCAGCTTCTCCCAGCTGTAGAAGCCAGCTTTTACTTGACGTCCACCAAAAAACCGGCCATTGAGGTCCACCACAGCTGCAAAAAAATGTTAATGTTGGTTATTTTGCAGTGCATTTTTATTATTATTAAAGTAACAAATAAGAAAAAAAACTTCCACTGGATAAATTCCCTGGCTCACAAACAGCTTACACTCCACTGCTTTACATCTTCGATTAATAACTAAACAAAGGAAAGGGGATACATATTTTATAACTAGTCACAAAATTTCTTCAGCTGTACTGTACCTAAAAAAAATACAATGAACTTAATTTTGTTTTTCAGTAAAATTAAATTCCACTGGTGAATCAAACAACACATTTCTATCTCTGAAAACAACAGGTCTGTTATAATGGGAAATGAACATATAAACACCAAAATTTTTTGTTCAGTGCTTCTTGCAAGTGAAATGATCTGCAACAATTTCCATTTTCCTCCAGACTAATTTATGTGCCTGTTTCTATTTTCCCTTTCACACCTTGCCTCTTCTTGTGAAATTCTCCAAGCAAAGTATCTCAAATTTTTTCTGTAACACTTCTGTGGTGCCTGCTCAGTAAGAACAAAAGTACAGTCGAACCTGGTTATAATGACATCAGTTTATGCGACATCTCGTCTGTAGCGTCAGATATTCTGTGGTGCCAGTTAATTCCTCACTGTCAACCATAACATTATACTGCTCAGTTATGATAACACTCATTTATGAAACAAAATATTCAGTCCCTTTCATGATTTTATAACCAAGTGCAACTGTAATAATATTCCAAAAACACATCAAGTTTTTATTTGACCACATTGCATTATGTAAGTAAATAGAGAAATAAAGACTGACAGGGAGGTAAATGGCAATTGACCTGGTCCATGTCACAGTATAATCTTTGTGCTTCTGGTTGCATATGTACTTAGGAATTTGAGTTTCTGATTTTATTTTTGTACTGAGAACTGTTCCTTTCCTTTAAAACCACTGAAGTAAAAATTCTGAATGAAAACATTCACCCTTGATTGCGGATTCAATGCGACGAAATTCAACGAAGATACGGACAGCTTCATCACTTGGCACATTGGGCTGTTCAAATATGACAACCTGCACTACTTCTCCATATTTCGTGTTGCACTCATCCTTCACTTCTGGTTCCAGATCATCATCCACCTCCCCAGGGCCAACCATGTTCTGTAATAAGGTGGTCCAACAGACTCATTATTATGCATAGTAGAATACTTGTTTCTTCATCCAGCAGCCCTATCAGTGAATAAATTTTGGTAATATTATACACTGTATAAAACCAGAAGCCAAAAATTAAACTATATTACACTGGCCATTCCTGCTGCTTCATCTGAACTGTGGAGTATTCACCAAATCAAATATTTTATGCAGCTTTTATTCAACCTTATCAAGTATGGAAAACTGGGGAGATGCCCAATGCAACAAAGTGAGAATTTTATATGCTGGTATGAAACATGAGATGTTACAAACAGAATCAAATGGGACCTGCAAACATAAACACATACCTTAGGAAAAATTTAACACCTTCTGGCCTAATATTATCTAAATGAAGAACTGTGGAAGGCATGCACAAGTGAAACCAGTGGCAACTCAAATCAAACTGTGGAAATGTAAGAGGGCCAGATGTACAATGAGATAGGATTCCTTTGCCAAAGGGAAACCAGCTTTCAGCTGGAACCCCCAAAGACAACACAGAAGAGAAAAACCGAGAGGAAAGTGGATGAGAATGATAGAGGAGGAAGCTGAAATAGTAGGAAAGGCTTGGAGAAAGGTCAAGACAATAGATGGAGACACAGTCTATTCTTACTGCTTCTTGGAGACCCTATGCTCCGAAGTGGCGTAACAGGAAATTGACTTGACTGTAGTATGTAACAGGCTGCTGGGTTCTTGGAACTATTTTTTACATAGTGAAATTAACTGTGATGTCTTCTGTGAGTTTTGTACATTGTTGGTACATAAAATTTTTGCCTGTCTGCTGCTTGCAAGAACACCCAGCCCTTGTTTAATGCCCTAGTTGCACTGCTGAAAAAGTGGGCATAAATAAAAAATATTCCCATCAGAACTAAGGGGTCAGCATAATAGGACACAACCAGTCAAAGGACATTAAACCAGAAATGAGTATAAATTAAGAAATGGTGTAAATTAGCAATGGAGGTTAAAGAAAAAAGATGTACAACAAGCTGGGTGTATAATATTGAGAAAACAATTTTTGTCTTTGCCTATCTGTGACTCAATAGATCAGACATAAAAGGAAAGTTTCACTGTTTTCCTGACAGAATGAGTATATACTCGTACACAACCAACATTGTTTCAGCTGTTTCTGAAGTCTCCAATGGCAACCAGAATGGAAATTATGTAAGAATAAGTCACGTTTCATATAACTCACCCGAAGCAACACAACCTTGGATGGGCTGCGCATTATTTCTGTAATAGTTGGTTCTGGTTTGAGCTGGGTAGCAAGGCTCTGCTGTTGTGAGGTGCTACCAGGTGAGTTTGCACCTGGTGCTGTCAGAGGTGGTGGAGGCATAATTTCTTTTTCACTTATGATGCGGCCACCACGCTTGCTTGTCTTTTCAACCTGCAGTGCCATGGAGATACCTTGCTCCTGCTTCCCCAGCCCCTGACCTTCCTGTTTCAAAGCAAACATGCACTACTGCAGCATATTAGAGAACAACTCTACATACATTCCAGTAGCCTTGGAGGGACACTCCACCTTAATAATGCACTTACAGTTAGTAATTCAATGAGGAAAAATAAAGCCATATATAACAATTAGGAGCATGGATATACAACTGAAATCAATCACAGTCAGCCATGATGTAGGGTGAAGTGAAGTTCCTTAAGTTACAGTCTGCTCAAGTAACATTTTGTAGCTTATATTCACAGAAACTAAATGAATAAAAAAAGTGAGCATGCAAGAAAAAACACTATGTCTACATTTTAGGGACAAATATGAAGATTCTCTGTGTAAAGAACATTAAATGTGAAAACATTTTACTAGACTGTTACATGTTATTCAAGTGATCAACTTGGAGAATTGATCTGTAGCTGCATGAGCCGAGATATTAATACTTGTAACAATTAATGTACAATTACTTATGACAACCACAACATATGAACATCAAAACAATAAATATCAGTAGTCTACTGGCTGACAGCAGATTTCTGCAATATAGTTCTTAGCTGTATATTTGTACAGATAATACAGCTCACCTCTCACCTTGAAACCATATTTTGCCATGATCTTGGCTGCCACAGAGCCTCCAAATCCCAGGCCATATTTTTCCCCGGACAAAGGAGCAGCAGGTGCCCGAGGACTCTCACTGCTTGGAGTTGGTTCTTGGAGTGAGGGGGGTGGAGCAATGGCCACACCTCCTACCCTGGATGCTGGCTTTTCTTCCTCTTCTTCCTCATCTGAATCCTTGCGGCCAGCAAAACCAGATTTACGCCGATCATCACTACCATCAAATCTGAAACAAAAGGTGTAAGACTACAAATCTGAAAAAAAATATTTTGTATTAGCAAAAACACAACCCTGACCAACATAAACAGGCAACATGTGTGATCTTGACTGTCCTGAAGAAGCTGTAAAACCCCGAACAGTTTTCTCAAAAGAGAGACAGCTACAACAGTTACCTGACACCCTTCAAAGCAACATGCAGAAATGTAAATACTTACATAATATAAGCATAGTTCATGCTGTGTTTCCCCTTGTAAAAGAATGGAAATGCATTACTGATATTCCAAGCAGAAACAAGTGCCCCTGTTGTTGCCAAGGGCTTATTAGAAAAATACACTATTTTCAAATCCATTTACATTCTCCTTTCTCTACTGGACTACTCTGAAATAGACAAGAGCCTATCACTTCCTTTTCAAAAACTAAACTTTCCCTGTGTACACCTGAGTCACATGTTGACACACTGTAATGTCTTCAATTAACAATATGTAGTCCAGGTCACAATAAACATAGATTCATGTCAAACACATCTTTAACTGGGATATACCAGAATGTAGAACTGCACAGATTATGCAGCAATGGTAGGTCTTTCAGTAACCCAAAGACCAAAATCTGATCTGACTGACAGATATTTTAAAGGACCAAGTTCTGGGTTAACAAGTCAGTGAAAGATCAACATAAATTTTCAGCACTTTTTGCTTGGCCACATAAACTTCAGAAGTTTATGGTTCTCAGTGAGGTGTTAGCACACTGGCTCAGCAATTCAAGTGACAGCTTTCACCATCAAACAAAAGTGCAGACTTGCAACTTGTTCATAATGAATTCTATGAACTTAAAGTCCTTAGCAACAGAAAGAAACCAGAATGAACTTTTGGATTTAGCACTGTCCAATTAAGCATTCTAAGTTTTAGGACATTTGTTAACCAGAGAGTGTGTGCTCTGTATACCTAAGTTATGAATCAGGATTCAGCGCATGCAACAGGAAAGTTGATGTCACCTCATGATGTGCAAAAAGCATGGACTTTCAGTGAAAGAGTTTGACCATCAAAGGCTGTAGATAAGGGCTACGAAAACTACAAGCATGCACATGGCCAGAAAAGAACAAATAAGGAATGGAAGAAAGTGTTGTTTTACATCTGAATATTATTTAGTTTCAAGTTGGAACTGCACTTCTGGTAATGGGTAAAGTATGGTGTACATGGTGCACATTGTAGTAGCTGTAATACTGGCTAAGTTGAACCTCATTACTGGTGTATGGAACCTCAATTGTAGCCTGCTATATTCATAATTGCCAGGCTATCTCTGTTTCAATTTTAATGTTAGCTACGGTAATCTAATAAAGCAGTTTTTATTTCAATGCATTTCAAGAAGTTACTTTTTAATTTAAATCTTACATGTTTTTTGGTGTATTATTTGATTAAAAATCATGAAAGTAGGGTAAGGATGGAAGAATATCCTACACGTGTATAAATATTGCTCTTAAACACACACACAAGCCCATTCATTCACAAACGCACACACACACAACACCACCAACAGCAAAGGTGGAAGGATGAGGTTTGTTACTTACTGCAACATAAAGCCACAATAGAAAAAAAGTATGGCTCCTGAATATTTGAGGTTGTGCTTGGGTTCAATGAAAATATGCAATGCCATGCCTTAAATTCCCACACCCCAGGCAGCACCATATAAACGTTCCAGCAAGCAGGTGATGACAGTTACACAATGAGCTCTACACATATAAAAATATGATAAAATTACACACCTGTCTCGAACTCGTCGATCGCGGTCCTCCCGGTTTTTCCGCCGCTTTTCCTCTTCCTCTTTCTCTTTCTCCCGATCACGTATCTCCCTTAGGTCTGCCAACATAAAAACATAAACAAATAATATCACTGTTACTTTGCAGACATTATATACAGAAAAATGGACATCGTTTGTTTGTTCATTCCTTCCTTGGTTAGTAGGTTGCCATGGTAAGAACTGTAGCTGTTTCTCTGGGTTGTAAATGTTCATGGTTGCTGGGTGTGAGAACTACTCTTAATGCATATACTTATTCAATAATTTCGGCCAGGAGAGCATTAACAAGATAACCAAACATCCAGTTACAACCAAATTCATATCTTATTGGTTCCATCATTGTCAATTTCATCAAAACTACATTAAAAAAACTCACCAGAGGCTGAAACTTGGAACAGACAGATATACATATATGGCATTCTTTTCCCAACTAAAGTAAAGATGTTTTAAACATTCAGCTGAATAAGGAGAATTATCATTTTTCAGATATACTACTCCTGGGAGACAACACATCAGTGACCAATCCATCTAACACTGCATTAATAGCACATTTTTAAACCGTAAGTATTCAGACCAATTTTAAATAAAATAAAAATAAATAAATGGTAAAGGTAAAGGTAAGGCAGTCCCATTACAGGCCTGGAGTGGCCCAGAGGGTTCCAGGAAGTTACGGTTCCCAGATTTCATGACAACGGCATAGGATGGTGGTAAGATTGTCAGCCTTACGCACCGGATGCCTCTGCCCCCAGGAAATGCTCCTGGTACTTATTTCTATTAGAGGCTGAGTCAACCCCACGGCCATTGTGCAATCGGTAGGATTTTATGTCAATGAAAAATTCCAATGACACCAGCTGGGACTGAACCAGCAACCTTCTGATATGAAGCACAGCACCTTAATCAGTGAGCCACCGCGGTCCCCAAATGAATGGTACTCTTCACTTATAAAAAACACAACAGGATGTCTAGCATTATAAAAATAAATAGTTATTCACTTTTATCCATATAATTGGGTTTCAATTGTATGATTCATCTCTGGTCAGACTAAATTACATGCACTTCAGAGAAACACATTTCATCCATCAGAGTTGAAGTACCTGCTGCATGCTGAATGTAAGTTACTTGTACCTTGTACAAGAAGTATAGTATATGGAACAATGCAACTTGGCAAACTGTCCAAGCATCCTGGCTGGACTGCATAACATTCTACAGGAATCATAACCCTGTATATGTTTACATGTGCAAAATAAATGTTGTCCTAAAACTTCTCTAAACCCATCTCTCCAATGTCGATGCAAGTATCACAGAATGAAACTGGAGGAAAGCAACTTGGCAGTAAAAATTATGGTAAGTTGTATTACAATAAACTACATTAGCTTGTTTATATTATATTAAATACTATATGAAGGGTGACACAAGTTTGTGTGTAAACAAATTGTAACAAAGATATTTAAATTTCAATAAACAAGCACTTGTATTTAGTCAATTTATCACAATATGATCTCACCTTTAACAACCTTCTCATAGTCATTGGGCCACATTGGGTCATATTCCCCTTCAAAGTTCCACTCTGTGTCTCTGGGCATCCCTCTTGCATCCTGCTAACATTGCAAAACAACACCCACAGACATGTAGCACCTGCAAATTACTTCCACATGAAAACCACAGATACCCAAGAATCCAACCTTTCCTGAATTGTAACTTCCAAAGCTGGAGCTGGAGTTGGAATCTTCATCTTCTTTCTTGGACTTCAGATCTATCACAGGAGCCAGGGTCACACCAGACCTGCGCATGGCTTCCCTTTTTGGCTGAAATATAAGATACATATCACCATATCATAATTTTATCCCTGGTAATTCTTTGCACTCTTTGACCATGTAGAAAGTGATAATAATAAGACTCTGGCAGTAAATATCAAAATTTGTGTGTTAGGAGAAGTCAGGAAGGTCATTCATACTTAGTTACATTGTCTTATTCTCATTGACCAGTCTGCATAGGCAAGTTCCTGTTAATGTCTACAAAATAAATAAAATAGCTTATTATTATTATTATTATTATTATTATTGCAAATGTTGGCCACATATTACAATATTTTTTGACAAATACGATGCTCTGTTAACACAACCACTTCAAAATGATCACACACACATTACGAACCAAATATCAATGCTCTATTTGATGAATGCTTAAGCACACAGTTCCATGTTTTGGTGCACATAAGATGCATGTACTTCATAAATTTCCATCAAGATTATTGTAGTTCATTACCTATCACAAAAGTTACAGTTTGTCAGTTATCTGCTTTTATTACACAAACACAGAATCATGCTACATAATCGCATAATAAAAATTACAGACAATCAAAAAAGGCTGAAATGAAATGTCTCTGCATTAAAGTCTACAGTCACATAGCTTTGTCCAGTTTGTGTTTTTATCTCACAATTACTGAGATGAGCAGAAAAATGCAGAAGAACTTCAATCAGCCTAAATTTAAACCACAGACCTTCTACATATGACACAAGTATGTCACAGTACCTGAGTTTGTACAGCCTTCTTCAGCTGCAGCTGAGACTGTAGGAGCTTGATACCAGATGACCAGCCAGCCACCTGCTCCGACTTCTGTTTGATAGCATCCATATCATCATACAGGGACATCTTGATCATATGTAGCAATAATGGATGCGAATACTGCTTTCACTATGATTATAGAAAGAAAGTGCTTTTGACTACTATGTATATTCTTCACACAAAAAAGATCATGGGAACATAGTTGCATGGAAAGCCTTAGAAACAGCAATTATCATCACATAATAAAATATCTAACTCTCCTTAGAATTCAACGAGGGTGGGTTTGGGCACAGTTTCCAGACATGTCGCAAAACAGTGCAAGTTTAACAATGAAGATAGCTGTTGCCCAGAACTTTTCATTAAAATATATTTATTTGGTTAAATAAATAACACAATTTCAATGCATTAGTGAATGGAGATCTGGGAAACATTACATTTCATGAACATATGATAAATAAATGGAAATTAACCTATATTAGCACACAGACTGGAAATTCTATTTACATGTTTAACACATACAAATCATTTCAAATGCCTAAATGACAACTTTGGCAATTTACATGTACTCTGGTGAGAAACCACGTCAGGCAGGATCACTTTTCAGATAGAAGAACAAGATATGACCAAATGTTTGCAATGGATCACAACCATGTGTGCTACTGATAAAAAAAGTATACCAAAGTTCAGAATTTGGGTGTACCCTTTCCAGTGACACCAAAGCACTGAAAACTGAACGAAGTTAATACAGTCCACTATCCAAAGTAAGTTGACATTTACTCCACCTATTCCTGTCACACAAAATAACAAAACATATTCCTTAATTAATTTACACCTAGTGATACCCAGGGGTTGAAAATCCAAATCCCTTGCCCCCCCCCCCCCCCCCCCCAAACCCCTTTTCTCTCTCGCCCGAAGCAAACCCACCACACCCCACCCCACACTCCATAAACATAACAATACTC
>Ga0131853_10001415_pt1 | contig 43026 bp, 23 predicted proteins | sample TergutLab28metaG_FD_92764 | JGI IMG/M metagenome (GOLD analysis project Ga0131853, IMG submission 92764) | Labiotermes labralis P1 segment gut microbial communities from Petit-Saut dam, French Guiana - Lab288 P1 (version 2) (version 2) | ecosystem: Host-associated > Arthropoda: Insects >...
CCGTCCAAAATCGGACACATGTTTATATGAACTTTTTTGTCACAAAGACCTAGGAAATCACCTCCTGCAGTTATGCCCTAAAGTCGTGAAACACCCTGTATATATATATTCTTTTTTGTTCACTTTGGTAGCAGCTGACATACCTACTTTCCTTTTCTTGTCCTAATGTAGCAGCCTTTTACTTTAGACCTTTGCAGGCTAGCAGAAAGGGACGTATCGTCCCAAGGTTATGTCTGTCTTTCCGTGTCTGACCAATATATCAGCGCGTAAACAGTTGAACGATTTTTTTGTAATTCGACACTGGAGCCCCACCGAGAGTTGTTGCGCAGTTCAGGTTTTCAGCTGTATTGATCAGCGGTGAAGCCCTGTTTATGTAATAATATAATTTGTCTCTTCTCCTTACTCCATACACTTCTTACAGGTTGTTTGTTTGATATTGGAGAAGCGCTGAAATTTGTCAGGTCGTTTGATATTAAGCCTCGCTTATTTTTTATTCTACTCGGTACGTGGTGTTGGGGATTTTTCTGGATTTCGATACAGGAAGCTTCCACCAAAACATTTTTGGGCAACTCGCATCTTCAAGCAGGTTGATTCGTAATAAGGCGCAGTGTAGGTTGGACCATAAATGGACCTTTTCGTATGCCCCTAACGTAACGTACGTTGAAATTCGTTATGGGGAATTTTGCTGTACCCAGTCGGGCAATTCAGATTACCATTCGTACAGTCAGACCGTAAACAGATTGAACCTCCCACAAATTTTGTTAAATTTGGGTATGTCATTCCGTGGCTAATTAGCACTTCATTGTTCTCATTTATCAGTAAACGTAATAAACTGGCAGTAACGCCTTTGTGATTACGTACACTACATTATGAAGCAGATCATTTCCAGCAGCGTTCTCGGGTAGTACGACATCTGGTTTCTCTAGGCTACATTGCAGTCATTGCGTGTTGAAGATGAGGACACTGCATTGCCTTCCCCTCTATACGTCGGGATTCAGTTACCCACTGACGCAACCACCCGTCCCAGGAGATCGAAATCCTCAGGTACACGGCTGGGGAAACATCAAAAGTCGCACTTCCCTGTATCTTACACGAAACCGAGACGTTTTCTAACTAACTCCATGGTACAGGTCTTTTCTGGAAAGCTAATGGCCACTTAGATAATCAAGGAATTTATTTCCTAGAACGAGACACGAAAGTTTATTACTTTATTCACGAGAAGTCGCCATTGGTTCCCATCCTGAGCCAATTATGTTTTTGTACCTTATTTCATAAAGATCCTAATTCTTATTGTTGTCCTCCCACCTGCTGAATTTTTGACTTTAATTTTCGCTACCAAATATATGTATTTATTGCGCGCTACATTGCACCCAACACCTGTTTGACGATAGTATTTCGGGTTTCGCGTGGGAGGTGTGAGATAAGTCATGTGAAAAGTCCTTGTGTAGTTAGACAATCGGAATTTGAGCTCGTACCTCCGGAATAGAAGTGACACGTTTTGCCTCGTTAAGTACTAATTGCAGTTACAGTTATAAACTCCTGTTCAGACTATTGACGTGATTGAATATTGTGTTCATAAATATTCACACGTTTAAATTAACAGTCTGTTTCACCACTTGCTTGAGTGAGTGACAGGCGGGAACTTTAATCAAATTCTAACATTTCTGCATATATGAACCCCATTGCTAGTGGCACTTTTGTGCTCTGTTTGGTTGTTCGGTTTTTATTTTACTATTTTACTCACTTACTTACTTACTGCATGGAGTAGAGTCATTCTTGAGAAGCTAACCGGTTTTCAGCTAGTAAAGAAATTTCCCGCATTTTATGGAACCCGAAGGTTCATTCCCTCGTTCCCAAGAGCTCGTTACCTGTCCCTTTCCTGAGTCAGATCGGTCCAACCCATGTCCTCCATCCCCAATTTCTGAAGATCAGTCTTAGTATTATCTACCCATCTACGTCTGGGTCTTTTAAGTGGCCTGTTTCCCTCAGGTCTCCCCACCAAAACCCTCTGCGCACCTTGCCTTTCACTCGTACATGCTACATGCACCGCCAATCTCATTCTCGATTTGATCTCCCGAATAATATTATGTGAGGAGTACATATCAGTAAGCTCTTCATTATGTAGTTTTCTCCACTTCTGTGTTACCTGTTCCCTCCTAGGCCCAAATATTCTCCTCACACCCTATTCTCAAACACTCTCAGTCTCCGTTTCTCCCTCAGTGTGAGCGACCAGGATTCACACCCCTCAACAGGCAATGTTATAGTTCTGTATGTTATTGAAAGTAGTTAACTGTATTTAGCTTTAGTTGATAATTGGGTAAACAGTAAGCTGTTTCGTGAAACAGGCAGCGTAATTCATAATGTGGTCTGCTGAGTTACTGCATCGTAGTAATCCGAGAGGAACTGTAGAAGTATCTTGAATATGATGGTAATATATCTCCGAAAGGTAGTAATAAATTACCGCCAGGCATAGTGCCATTTTTTTTTAAGTTGGTTGTGTTCTTGTAGCACCGTATGCGCAGCTTTGGTCTCGCGGGATTCCAAGTGCGTTTTTCGCATGCTTTCTGTCACCGTATTTTTCTTTGTCTTTATTATTTTCATACCTTTATCTTCTGTAATTCTTTCCCGTCCGTTGTATTTGTCCGTCCTTTTCTCCTTCCTCTTCCGCTTTCTATCCTACTTCTGCTTTACTGTAAAACATTTATAGTGGATGCCACTGAAAAGATATTGTAGCTGTAGGGGGTTGGAACGCGTGTGAATGTGCTGTCGACGCCGCTGACGAATGACGCCAAACTACGGACCCTCAGGACAACCGTTTCCTCCGTAAGTGCAGTTGGACATCGCAAATACACGTATGTCAGTTGGATGCTCTGTAAAATGTACATAACTACACACAGACATACATATAATCATACATGCATAGCCGTAGCTCGTATAATATGAACCGCATATGGTGACTTGGGATATGCAGAAGCGTATGTCCAAAATTTTTTCTTTGTTTTCGTGACGAATATCCAGCAAAATTGTACCGCTTTGTGCACCTTAAACTTGTCAGGTACGTATTGTTCATGTCACGAGTCGTCTGTTGCGTCATCCTCATCCCTTCCTGAGGACAGAGGTAAAGGAAAAGGTAAAGTTGTCCTTGCTGTGACGATATGTATGAGGAGCAGAGGCATAGCCTCACGTGTTCTTAATCTCGGCTCTAGACGGAGGTGTGTGGTCGGTCGGTTTTCCCCTGGGAAAGGACCCCAGTACCAACGGAGTATGAGGCTGGGTGGGCCATAGAGCCGGTCTGGACGTCTTGGAGAAGAGGAATTTCAGCTGAAAACTGAAAGAGCGTTTCTGAGTTTGGAATTACTGTACGGTCAGTTTTCGTTTTAGGAAAAACGAACCAAAAGTTGTTTGGTTTCCAACTCATATTTCTTGGCGCGTTCGCAATATTACGAAAAGCGACTCTTAAATCTCCGTCACGTCTGTCCATCCGCATGGAACAACTCGGCTCTCAATGGAAGAATTTTCATGAAATTTTATGTTTGAGTACTTTTCGAAAACCTGTCGAGAAAGTTCGGGTTTCATTAAAATCTGACAAGAATAATGGGTACTTTACATGAAGACCAATATGTCTTTTTGATCATATCGCGCTCATTTCTTCTTAGAATGAGAAATATTTCAGACAAAAGTTGTAGAGAAAATCAAAACACACATTTTATATTCAATAACTTTTTTTTCCGAAAATCGTGCTGTTTGTGAGATAACTTGGTGAAATATTGTAGAACCGGTCACGCCACAGATGACAGAATGGCGCATGTGCATTGCGTAATGGTTACCTAAGGCTACAAACACACACAATCATATTATGTAAAACGTATTGCTTCTCCATTTCAACAATGGTTGCACGAACGCTCCTCAGTGTTATGTTATGCGTACGTTGCTGTCTTGTTGCTTTTTAAATGAACTTCATAGCACGACAGCACGACTCATAGCTCAATCCACCCTTGGCAGAGCGATCGCACATCGCATCAGGGCTTTTAAGATAATCCATGGCTTAGCGAATGTTGCGGACGGCGTAAATTTGTAATTTTCGACGCCTTTGTCGTCAAACTACCCTGCTATACTTTGCGCGATTCTTTGGCTGTCGAGGCACAATCACTCGGAAATCCATGCAATTACGAATGGAAGTATTACGAGGAGTGCTGTTTGCGGTTGATGTTTTGACAGCCATCGCGAATTAGTGGCTTATGAATGACTTATATCGAATAAAAATCCATTACAGAAGACTGAAAATATACGGCTAACTACGCACGTAATGCAGAGTTCAATTATTTTGTGTACATTGTGAACTTATTATTATTATTATTATTATTAGTAGTAGTAGTAGTAGTAGTATTAACTAATGATTTTGGAGTATTTTCCTTTTGGAGGCTTGTCTGATTGGCTGTTCAGAAATTGTGAGCGTGGCTACCGTTTTCTGTTGGAAAATTCGCGGTCGACGGATGTGACCGCCGTATGTGTTGTCGGAAATGGATGTCGGGAACAGGATAACGGGGATACTCTGTACCCAGACAGATATGCCATGTTTGTTGCGCACAGTAGGAAAGCTGTCAGATACAAGTTGTAGGTCGTAAGTAAATATCCCTGTAAATTTATATGTTTCATTCTGCTGATTTTCTAATACGCTAGGTGGTATGTAAAATTGCTTCAGTCCAATTTGGGGCTGTAAATGGACGTTCATTTTTGTTCGATAAGGCACAAAAAATAAACGATTTCGATCGTTTAATTCTAATACCCCGAATACCAGTTTTAATGGAAATATATTGACTATTTTCAAAGATGAAATATAAGGACGGCTAGTTATGGCATCCCCATAAAGCCCTCATTTTATATAATTTACGGAACATGTAATCTGCAAGTGTAATTTCTTATATATATATATTTCGTATATTGTATACTAATCCTGAAAAAAAATACAAGGGGGCTGTTCTCTGTAGAGTGTGTTTGGAAGTGTTTTAGTTGAACTAAGCCGGATTAACGTGGCTGTGCCTCTTAGGCTTACGCCTTTTCCTGACTGCCGCATTTGCGATTTATACATGCAGAATTGCGACAGAAATGAGACTGTCAAGTAGCAGCGAGTATGTGGAAGTTTTGGCTTCCCGTCACTGTGTGATTTTGGTAGCAGCCGTGTTTGATGTGAAGTTGTCCTTATGTTCACTGTGAAGTCGTGGTGGGAGGGGAAGTACGGAATTAACTTCGGTACCAAATGAAATGAACCTTCGGCATCCGGAAAATGAAAGGGAATTTCTTGTTTATCTGAGGAACTGTTAGCTCCGAAAAAGAGGACCATGTTCTGGTGAGTTATTTGGTTGGCAAATCTGTAGCACAAAAATGAGAAGTTAGGCTGTTTCAGTTCTGCTTGGAGTTCCTTGTCTAGCTGTGGTTTCTGTAAATATTGTCTGTCACGTACAAATGGCCAGTACTACTGCGACTCACGTCTGTAGCACAGGCCATAGCTGGGACCTCCTACTTTACAGCCAAGTTATGGGTTGTAGGCAATAAGTGAAGCAGGAATCAGTTTCCGATTCTAGAGGCGTTTTTCTTGTTAAGTTACTGGGTCAGATGAAAAAGAAAAGAAAAAGAAGAAGAAAAAAAGGAAAGCTTCCACTTACTCGAAAGCCTCTCTTTATTTATTTGACCCATGTGGTCAAGCAGTAACTCACCTGCTCCCTCCGATTTTGTTTAGTGCATTGCAGGAAATACCGTTCTATGTCCTAAGAATCACATCTGTGCTATCTGTTAAACACTGCACTACAAGCCGGAAGGTCGCTGGTTCGATTCCCGATGGTGTCATTGGAATATTTCTTTGACTTAATCCTCCCGGCCGCACTATGGCCCTGGGGTCGACGTAGCCCCTAACGGAAATGAATACCAGGAATATTTCCTGGGGGTAAGGGCGGCCGGTACGTAGGGCTGACAATCTTACCACCTTCATGTGCCGATTGTCTTGAAATCTAGGCGCTTCAAGCTTCTGTATCCCTCAGGGCCTGCTCAGGCCTGTACAGGGATTTCTGTACGTTTGCTCTTACTATGTGATAAGGACGTGTACTGTGCCCCTACTTTCCTATCTGTTGCCATTTAATTTCCCGTTCCTCTGGAGGCTAATGTGAACCGTTTTACTTGGAAATTAGAGAACAGGCTTGGGGTGTAACAGCTTTATGGAGCGACTAAAGAGGACAGGAGAAAAGTGAGTGTTCAAGGCGGTTGTTCTACGTTCTGTGCCGTTGTATAGTCTGGCTGATGGTCACAGTCGTACTAGAAGAACAACTGTCTCCATATTCAGTGGTAAACCCTGAAGAGGGAGACGCTTTGTCCTGCCGAAGGTTTGAGGACAGTCAATAAAAAGACTACACGGCGTCATATCGAATATGTTTGCGGTCGTAATGTTATCAGTCGTCAGAACTTAACTATCATGTCTGTGTGCGAGGATTTAACGTTATCCTGCTAGATGAGCATTTGAATTCTAACGCTTCGTACGTAAATCATAAATATAGTGCGCAGAAGAATAACCATATTTTCTTATTGTCATTAATTTATTCGAACCTGGGTTGTAGGCAGCTGCTGGCGCGATGTCGAGCGATGTCTGCCCTCAAATCATTATTCGTGGTTGACATTGTTTTTCCATACAGTCACGTGCAGACCTCACACGTAATTCGGAGTGGCCATTGCGCAACTCACGCTGAGAATGTTGGCATTATTCCACTCTTTTGTACAATCTGTTTACAGTCTTGTGGCCATTTATATCTCAATTCTTGGCAGTTAATGCCGCTTTATCTTCATCCCCCAATGATTCGATACTTTCCTTTACTTATGTGTTTTAAATTCTCTAAGGAAAAGAGGTGGAAAAGAATTACGTACTTGAATAAGCTGAGCAGCTACACACACATGCGCGCGACGGATTGCTGTGGACTGTGTTTTCTGTTTGTGATATATTCTGATCGCATGTAGATGTAGCATAAAAGTGTCACAGGTTTGCTGTGATTTCAGAAAATATAGCTGTCATTTATAACTTCAGTATTACTGTGGAAATTGTTGGGTGCGTCAAACGTGCATTTTGGTTTCTATCTGCAGGACGCACGGAAGTTATGGTATGTGTTATTCACAATGCTGGTAAAAAGAAACGGCTCGAATGAAATTTCAGTATCTGCTTCTGGGCACGTACGAAAGAATCCAGTGCATTAATACATATATTGGGCAGCTGTTGGGTAGTAAGAGTAGCAGTATTAGTTCGATTAAACGCCCGTCAGCTGCAGTGGTTATGCTTGTAAAAAAACTACTTTCTTAAAATTTCAGGGGATAGTAATAGAAACACGAAGGACAAATATAGTGAAAATTCCACATATCTGAAAATGACGAAGTTGTTGTTAAGAGCTGGAGTTTAGATAGAATTTGCAAGTCCAGTATCTGAACAAACAAAAGAAAAAAGAGAGGGGGGGGCGCAAAAGATAAGGCATTCGGTTGCAGTTAGCGCCATTTGTGGAACCCGGAAGGTCTGTTTCGTTGTTTACAAGAATTGCCACTGTCCTTTATACTTAGCCAGACGAATGTAGACCACGTCCTCCAACCCCCGTTTTTCTAGAATCTGTTTAACGTTTCATTCTCATCTGTGGCTTCCTGTACCAAGCATATTCTTACCTTCAGGTTGGCGAACCACAGTTTTCACCTTAATATTAGGCTAACTTGGACGGGGCAAGTGGCTTGCAAGGAGGAACGAGAAATTTGTATAAAGTGTTTGTTATAAAACCTGAAGGGAACGGACAGCTGGGAAAACATGTGTGTGTCGGTGAGGACGGCTTTAAAATTGGTCTGAGACTGATGCTGTAGAATGGTGCGGACTGGATGCGTTTGGCTGAGGATAGGAGTCAACTGCGCGTCCCCCTGAACACGTTAATGAACCTTAGGTTTCTAAGAATGGAGAGGGAAAGTCTTGCATACATGATGGGCTATTAGCTTTTGAAGTGGTACTGTGCTTCGTGGAATTATTTAATTGTTTTTTGTGGTGGTGGCTAAGGAGCGTTCTTAAAGTGATAATTTTGTCAAAGTAAATTATATTGACGACTTTACTTTTGGCAGCCCTGTTAATTGTAGAAAATTTATTGTACATGGATCATCGTCGACAGTGCGGAATCGTCACATTCATTTGTCTGCAGTTGCTTAATTAAATGAATTTTGTTCGTGTGTGATGTTAATATAGACGCTTTTTGCCACCAAGAGCGGTGATGCAGTCGACCATATGTGTTTATAGTCGTAATTATTTCGTCTGTAATGACGTCAGAAAAAGATTAAGGTAAACTAGAAGCCATATCGTTCGTCAAAAATTCGGTTGGACTATTTTTAAGCAATGTGATCCGAACTGCAGGTATTATGCGTGGCTTCATCTGTCACTTAGCTGTAACCTAAGCATTTTTGATCTTGTCGACCGTCAGCAGCAGTATCATATATGCAACTGGATGGTGATGAAGTGTCCGATGTCTTTCGTGAGACAACGCCCGTGCATTACATGACAAAACGCACTGCAGTAATTTGACGCTTACCGCATTGTGTGGTTTTATGTATTCACGATTATTCTTAAGCTGCATACAAAATTGTGGTCGGCAAACCTTTAGAGAAGAGGTAATTTAGAAGATGAAAGTGTATAAAGGAGGATAATATGAATACATTCATGGCCGGTTTGACCTTGTACATATCCTCGTTGCCGGATACTTCAAGGGTATTTCAATTTTTAAACAGGAGATCTTGCTGCTTTTACTTTTATGCTGTAATTGATGCATCGGGATTAAACTTGGCCTTCTTGCACAAGAATCAACTAGTAATATTTCAGGGTGCCATACTTTTTCATAATAGGTTTCTTTATCAAGTGGTAGAACACAGAAACTAGTATCTAGTGTATATAGTTTTGACTGTGCTTTTAGTGCGCAGAACAAACGGTACATTGCCTTCCACGATAATTCTTTCTCTCCAGCCTGCCACCTGCTGTTTTCTCTAACTTATGGCTACCGAAATTTCCCGAGGGTTTCGTTGTGGGTCCCTTGAACACTCCTTTTGTGTATGCCTCTGCTGTGATGGCACAGAATCATCATCATCACCCTCGTCGTCGTCGTCGTCGTAATCATTGCTGAATCTGCCATGTCTTCTTGCCCCGCGATGCAGTCGTACCAACTTCCTTGTATTTATTCATTAGATTCAATCCTTATGCACCAAAAGAACATAATATTGCTAATGGCACTTATGCTCCGCGATTATATTATTACAGCTATTTTGATACTTTTGACTAGGCTAATTGCCCTTGCAAATCATGTGGAAAGTCCGTTTCTTACTAGGAGGTCAGGATGGCCTAAGAAACTTGAGACTGCCAGAAAGATTTATAGCATCACATTTCTGTACCTGAAAGAGTAGGACACTCAGCCACGCTGGTTCAACGACACGAATATTTCGCCACCAGCCGCGGCAAATTAAACATTGTAACATCCAATCGTGTTCGAAGAGCAGTTTCAAAGAAAGAAGTAACGCCGTGAGAAGAGTGAAAGACCTTCTTGTCTTGGAAGATGTACAGTTGACGGTACAAGCGTACACTTTAATGTCTTATACGCCTAGCAGAAACGCAACGTTTTCCGTGCACCTATTTTCACGAAACTCACAAATCTTAAGATCGTTGCTTGAGAAATTATACCTAATTTCCGCAAAGCAGACTGTAAATTTGGAAAGTACGGATATAAATTTGTTTAAACCCATGAGTAAAATGTGACTGCTACTGAGCATATTTTCACGAACCAGGCAGTTTCTTAACTCCATCATTTTCAAGTCTTCTATGGGACTGTATTTGTGAGTTAATCTGACAATGTCTTCACGCCAGCGGAATTGCTGATATGTCTAATTACAACCTGCAGGGATTCGTCTTTGCAGTAAACAGCCTGATAACTCTGTCCTGCCTTGTGAATGTATTGCCTGGATTTTCGGCATGTGAATTGTAATAGAAATGCTGCCTCATAATATCGCGCTTGAATTAATTTCCCCACAGTCTAGCGTCGCGTTCCTAACTTCTTATACGGTGAATCTGTGGCCATGAACTAATCCCCCACGTATTTCCGTGGTGAATAAGATAGAACGTGATAACCAGGCACCTAACTACATTGTTCAACTGTTTGTTAATAAGTTTATGAAACATTCAACCTAGGATTATAACCCTAATGTTCTGTCGGCGCATTGCATAAGGTGAACTTTCAGTGCACAGATCTTGTGTATCTTTACGACTGCCCGTCGTATGTTCGAAATTAGTGGAAAACTTTATGTTCGATGCTGGGATTTGTATAAACACTGCCAATCAAATTTGCTTTTGATTCGTGTGAGTAGTTTCACCCACATTACATTAAACCTTAATAAGAACTTGCTGAAATACATCTAGTGGCACGATTCTGTCTTTTTTTACATGTAAGGGAATGCAATGTGCTGAAGACCTTGCCTTTCACTCTGCGAAAGACATAGCCGTCAGCTTTATTAGCATATGGCGACGGAGTGGTCCAAAACAGGTAACTGACTTGAAGCTAAATGAAATAAAGTGAGATTTGTAAAACAGGGAGAGTAACAATCAGTATATTTAGTAGTACTGTTATGTATGTTATACTGTATATCCTTTGTTATAATGAGAGCTCCCTTTTCTCTATCTTTTACTTGTCTATCAGAAAGAGATGTCACACGTAAAGTAGTCAGTAAAGCCAACATTATTGACATTTGCTTGTTAGCCAACAGAATGCAACAGTTTTTGTTTGTAATTTTATGGACGTGTTTCGATCTCACGTGTTATCTTCACATACGAATTGTGCTGTTGACTAAGCTACTGTAATTCACGTTAATAACATTCCACATACTGTACACCTACTAAGAACATTTATTAGCACACACATTTACATACGTACCGAAGTAGTGACGGACATTGCAAATTATGTACTTCCAAGCTACCTTTCTGTGAATAGTCAAGTTATTATGTTTTTAGGAATTCTGTTATTGCCGTTACTCTGTGGTCGCCGGACCATTTTTAGTGTAGTTCTTTTTTCGTCCATATAGAAGAGTTAGCTGTAATATTACTGCTTTTCCACTGCAACAATGGTTACGCGAACGCGCCTTAGTGTTAGTTTGTAGTGCATTGCTGGTCTTGTTTATTTAAGATCCATCTGAGGCTAATGTATGGACGTCCCGGGAGTTGATACTGGTTTCATCACCAATGAGGGTACTATAACCATTGCAGTAAACGCGCAGGTCGTTCTGCTGCGAATATGGAAGCAGTAGGTTCTTCTGAACATTGTTAAGTGTCTAGTGCAGTTCACTGCGTCCAATCCCAGAAGTCGCTAAACTTCACCGTGTACTTGAATAAGACATGCGAGTGACCTACCTACCTTTTACGAAAGGCGTGCAGGTCGTTCTACAGAGCGTCGATATAATGCCATTGTACGTCGCCAGATAGAGCGGAAATTAATGCAATTAGATGCTTATTAGATATTATGTGGTTGGAATTGTAAAACCGTATCTAGCCTCTGTGTGGTCACCATTCAGTGTGTAGCAACAGCCCAGCGACAGTAGCTATTTCATTGCTCAGTATCACAGCAGTAAAACTTCTGATAGTGCTATTTTTCATTCTGATGGGGCCTGTTACGTGTTATGTGATATTGGAGAGTCGACTGGAAAAGGATAGGCAGAGCATTAATATGCGTACGTCTTGTGTGATATCCTAAACGAGAGTGGTTGGTGGTGGTGGTGGTGGTGGTGGTGGCGGCGGCGGAGGAGGTGGCGGTGGTGGTGATGATCTAGTAGTAATAATAGTAATAAATATACATGAGACCATAATAATTACAATAGTAATGTGAATAAACATGAAAACAAGGGATACCGAACAGCATTATTGAAATTCGGTGTACTGTACGCAGTTCTAGACCTACAGACTGTTTCAAGATGAAATTCGGATAAAATGTTGTTAGTGTTCCCTTTGTCCTATGAAGACCCAACCTACTTTACTTGCCAAGTAACAGAATAACGTCCTTTCTTTTGTGTGACGCCGTGTTGTTTGGTAAAAATCGAGCAGCGTTTCAGAGCGATGTCAGTGGATATGTGAGGCTGTTACTTCCACATTAGACCATGTCGCATCCTATTCATAAAGTAAAGCAATCCCTGTATAGGCCTGGGCAGGCCCTAGGGCTGCAGGGGTTTGAGGCTGCCAGAATTTCTAGACAGCCGTCACATGAAGATGGAAAGTTTTAGCCTTACGCACCGGCCGCTTTTAACCCCTAAGATATATTCCTGTTACTCATTTCTGTTAGAGGCTGAGTCGATCCCAGGGCCATAGTAAAAAATCCTAGTGACCCTATCGGGAATCGAACCTGCGACTGTCGGGCTTGTAGCGTAGTGCCCCATCCAACTGCACCACCACCCCTCCCCCTCACGTCCTCCTCATATCACATCAGTCACCACAGCGTTAGCTTGGAACTCCTCAAATATGAATGTAAAACATACTTGGTTTATGTCATTAGAGTCTTGTTGGGATGTTAAGGTGCGCTATGCATAGGTCCAGTTGCCATTTCGATATTTGTTAATTCAGAACTGCTGCCAAACTTGCGCTATCCACGTCTGCAATTAGCATGTCGAAAGGCTAATTAATCCGTTTAGGGTTAACCGAAAGGCTAATTAATCCGTTTATGGTTAACCGATCTACATCGGTCTCATGGGGGCACAGGTTGATATTCTACCGTAGTTTCTCGCTGTGTGGCACACATGTGGTTTAGTGTTGTGTATGGACACGTGATGCATTTGTGAAAACTGTTAATAGCGATTGAACCCTGTTCCTGTTGTCTGAAGTACGCAGTTGTTCGTGCTTCATACACCCATAGAATACGTCTGTATTATAACCAGTTAAACCTTTTCGCTCTTCATTTGTTTGCATTTCGCTGCAGAAGTAGTCTCAAGTTTTGTTCTCTTGTAAAATTAAACACAAATCTCGTTACTCCTCGCTAGAAAGTTGTAAATTTTGTTACCAGCGAAGTTTGATATTCAAACTCCATTTGTGATACAATGAAGATTTTATTGGCCAAGAAACTTGTCTAATTATAATAATTTTCACAGGTAGCGTAGAAATAAATGCAACTTTGTAGATTATATGAAATGTATCAACAACCAAGAAATGTAATTTAATTTTGTGATGTATTTTTATTTAGAATATCTTCATCAACATGTTGCGGCCAGTAATCCGGCCGTCCGGAGGGTGATGCCTCTGTTACGAGAATACACGTGTAGTTAAAGGTGTCAGAATACACGTGTAGTTAAAGGTGTCAGAATCACTCCACAGTATTAAAAAATTTAATACTGTAGGGTCAGTCGTAAACAGTCTTCCGATGACCTAAACTCGTGACCAGATGTTCAAGGAGAAGCAGTGAAGAAGAAGAAGAAGAAAAAGACCGGGAAGTGTCATACATTAGTGACTGTTGTACACGGAAATTTGAGACACGTGACAGCTCATTTCAGTGCTGTTATGGTTGCACGGACTCCTCAGAAGTTGATTTGTTTTTAATCTCACGGTTTATTTCGAACTGTAAACCCCAGCAGCGATTGTGATAGCAGTATATACAGACTGATTATGACACAGGGCGATGCGCGCACGCGCGCACACACACACACACACACACACACATGCATATTAATTCAGGTATGTGTGTGTAATGTTATTAACTCGAATTCTTTACATTGTAGTATTTGAAATAGAGTCGTTAAGTAAGCTACATATCAGCATATCTCTGAACGTGGAATGCATATAGACGATCAACGCAGTTAATTACGACGTTTTCAAAACTATACAAACGTAACAGCATGGTTTGCCAGGGTGGAGCTAGTTTCGGTCATGTGCGATGTAAAGCGGAAACTCTAAAACGAGATGGCAACTTGCACTTCTCAATTTATAGTCACGTGTGGCTCTGAGGACAGCGATTGCACAACTGAAAGGTGTTTAGGTGCTGCCATAAACGTAATAGGTACTGTACCATGTAAAAAAAAAATCTTCATATTGTTATGCTGGATCATGCTTCTTGTGTTTCGGTAGGAAACTGGAAGTAAATGGCTGTGGCCTACTTAAAAGTACATTCGCGGTAATCAGTTGGGAAGCCTGAGGAAAAGAACGTTCGAATTGTCAGCAAGACGGCCGCATGTAGAGACCCGTACCACCAGAATGCGTGCTTAGAGCGTGATGGTGTACTAACTTGCTCGAATTGTGTCGTAACTAATTACATGTTGCGGAATCCGTCCTGAGATGCTGACAGGTCCTCAACTTGTCAAGAAGTTCCCCACATTTTGTGGAACCTGAAGGGTTCATTAACGCATTCGCAAGCGCCCGCCAGCTGTCCCTATCCTGAGCGGGATCGTGTCTTGTGATCACCTTTGTGTACGTGGGGGTGATAAATAATTTCTTGAAGTTGGAAATAGCTGACAGTCTTCATACACGCAATGAACACCCGGTGTAGCGGCACTGTTTGTTCACTGCAGTTTATAGCGGTCCGACGGGGATTGCGGTAAATCGCAGTATTTTAAAATAGGGAATTTCTATTCACGGTAAGTGAGGGTGGCGCTGCATCTGGGGAGGGAAAGAGTTGGGTTGTTATGTCGGGGGTTTTCTAGAAATGTCCGCGAAGAGTCTGTTATATTAACAAAATAAACTTGTATTTTGAAATTTTCCGGTTGTGAACTCGGCTGGAATTGTATCCTTATCAGTACACGGCCCTTCATTCCTAAGCCTATTTGCGGCATGTCGATAGGCTGTTTCAAAGCGAGTTCTCCACAGTGTGCGATCTAATGCTTCCGCTTTCAGTTTACTTAAGTTCATCCGGTAGCTGCTTACGTCTTCGTCGTCTTTCCGTCACTTCTATTATTTCCTCTGTCTTTCCTTCACTAACATGTCTTAGAAGGCAGTTCCTACGCAAAATGTGACTAATCCAGTTAGCCTTCCTTCTTTTTATTGTCTGTAGGATATTTCAGCCATTGGCTTTTGTAACACTTCTTCATTTCTCACACGATCGGTCCTACTTATCTTCTCCATCCTTCTCCTGTACCACACTTCAAAACGTTCGCTTCCTTCCTAATCCCTTTCAGTTCAGCATTTATCAATCATTCTCCCTTCATCGCTGTTTAGTCTGAGATACTGACAGCGTCGGAAGGTAGACCTGAAACAAATGGCAGTAGCCAGCACCATTAAGTAAGTTGCTATAGTCAGTGGAAGTAATTTTTTGAAAGTTCACGACCAAGTCTCTTGACGTTGCCTTTCCGATTTTTGTTACTTAATTCCGGAACCTTTTACGGCGGATAAGGTAACACACACACTCTCTCTCTCTCTCTCTGTTTGAACAGTGGCTGTCAGGATGTATTATTAATGAGACATGTTGGCTTGTCAGGTTCTGTGTAGATGAAGCGCTGTGGTAACTTCCCTTAGATGGCTATGCAATAAAGCTGTAACGACTTCTCCGGAGTCGAATCTCGAAACCAGTATTCCTAATAGCTGTCCCCCCCCCAGTCTCGGTTGGTGTCTGGTGGGGACACAAATATCGTGTATTACTTTCGAAAAACTTTGTTGACATAAGGTGTTAACACTGTGAGATTTCAAATTATTGTTGAAATGAAAGTTTACATCGTGGTTTTATGAGACCTAAAACCACGTGATCTTGTAGGTGATTACCGTTATTTCGGCGGCACCTGTTGCCTTTGTTGTCAGGGTAAGGCATTTTATTGCAGTTCAGCATCTGGGTTGTGTATATCCTTATCGCTTGGCTTCTATAGCCGTGATTGATGGGTTAAAGTAATAGAGTATTGTGCTCTTACAAAGGACGAACGTTTGATGAGAACAAAAAGACATAAATTAAGGCTGCACTATTAATGAAGTTAAGGACGTAAAATTTTACGGAATAATTTATAGTGAGTCAAAGAGTACAAATTGACTGAAACGTCGCGGGTGTTACGTATGTGGAAGAATTCGGGTTAATGGTTTGACCCGGAGACCAGCTGTTCCGACTGATGTGTAGTTTTCCCCAGTCTTTCAATGCAGATGGTGGGCTACTGGCTTGACAGTCCGGGGTAGAGTCCTGATGAGGGCGAGATTTATGCACCCTTCCAGATCGGCCCCGGGGCCCACCAGGCCTGTGCATTGGGTACCTAGTCTCTTTCCCGGGTGTAAAGCGGCCGGGACGTGTTGCTGACACCCATCTTCATCTAGCGCCGAGGTGCAAGAAAGAACAAAGCTATACCTCTACCCCCCCCCCTCTAGGCCTTCATAGCCAGTTCTGGGGTGATCTCAATGTGGATGCTGGGGTTTTATCTTACTGTAAGCCACATCCGCTTCCTTCCAATCAATATCCATTTTATTCCGACTTTATTTTAATACTCCCATGAGATATTGCAGCAGATGTTATGTTGCTAGCAGTCAGGATAAGAAGATATTAGTGTGTGTTAGTTCACGTGTATGCATATTTTCGAAGAGCTAATTTTAAAGCATGTGTTCAATTACAGTCGTACGTCCACAACCTAAGTTACGGAGCGGAGGTTGTATCGAGACGTAACACTGAGGTGCGTTCGTGCAGCTGTCGTTGCAGTGGAAAAGCAATAAGTATTACATATTGTGAGTATGCGTTTGTTGCCTTAGGTATCCAGAATTCTGTGCGCATGCGCCATATTGTCGTCTATGGCCTACCCCGCTGTACAATAATTTTCCACATTGTCTCATAAAGGGCACGATCTTCGAAAGAAATTTGTTGAACATGAAATGTGTATTTCGATTTTCTCTACAATTTTTGTCTGAACCATTTTTCGTTCTCGAAGAAATGAGCGAGATATCATCAAAAGTGTACGTAATTCTTCATGTAAAGTACCCGTTATTCTTTTCAATTTTTAATGTAACTTGAGGTGTCTGTACAGATTTTTGAAGAATACTCAAATATCAAATTTCATGAAAATCCGTCCAGTGGGAGCCGAGTTGTTCTTTGCGGACTGACTGACAGACGAACCCACGCACGGAAGGACGTGACGGAACTACGAGTAATAGTCGCTTTTCGCAGTTTTGCAAAACGCGCCTAAATACGAAACGGTATATAATAGCATGCGACAAAACCATTAGAGCTTTCTTGTATTCGTTGCAATATTCCTCACATTTCTCGAGCAGGTGTTGACGGATGAGAAAGTTAGCTTCTGGTATTTTGACGTGGGTCGAAGAAACAACGTCAAATAATGCTTCGAAATGTTCTGGTGATGCAGGTAGTTAACAAATGAATTTTGTTCGATCTGTTGAGCACGCATTATGGCATTTTGCTGCCTGTTTGAAATGACAGCGTTACAGTCAGTGATTTAGCACTGATTATCGTCGTCAAATAGCAGTCTTGTTTAATCTGGCTATAACATTATAGACTTGTATCCGGAAGGTGTTCGGTTGCCATCTCGGCTTGAACACTGGCTATCCTGACTGATTTGTCTTCCGTACACGCAAATGCTGGGTTGTTACTTCAGCGTAGGGCAGAAGCACTTCCTCCCACATTATTTCCAGTTCATTAATTCTTGAATATTCATACTGTTCTGTGTTTTGTTACCTGAGCCAGTAACAGGGTTCTTAAATAAGTAGCGAAATCAATAAATCAGTAATTTACTCCCATCTCATCTTTAACCCTTTAAACGCCGAATTAAATCCAATCTGCCATTTGCTGGCATTGTTAGGAGCTCACCATATTCTCCACATTAGCAGGATAAATGTTAAGACCAGGCTGTGTGCTGTACACGAAGACAGCGATGACTGTAGAACTGTATTTGCGCAAGTGTCGTAGCTTAGACAGCGAGGCAGGTGTTTCTTAAAACATGCGGTATCCGCTTCGTTGCATTGTCTCACGAATTATGGGGAGGGTGGCGTATTTGATTGAGGAACTGCGCTACAAGCCAGAAGGTCGAGGGTTCGATTTCCGATGGTGTCATTGGAATTTTTCATTGACATAATCCTTCCGATCGCACTATGGCGCTGGGGTTGACTTAGCCTCTAACAGAAATGAGTACCAGGAATATTTCCTGGGGGTAAAGGCGGCCGGTACGTATGGCTTACAACCTTACCACCTTCATGTGCCGATTGTCTTGAAATCTGGGAGCCTCAACCTCCTGGAACCCTCAGGGCCTGTGCAGGCCCGTAATGGGATTGCTTTACCTTTACCATAACTAGAGTGTGAGGACAGAGTTCCATACAGACCATTTGACCCTGAGAGAGAGGAAGAAATGGGAAACTGTAGAAAGTTGCCTAACAAAGAGCTTGATAGTTCCTACTCTATGCCAGATGTTATGAAAATGATGAAACCAACGAAGATGCGATGGGCGAAGCATGTAGAACGTGTCTGACAACAAGAAAAACATATAATTTTAGTCGGAAAACTTGAAGGAAATACGTGGCTTCCAAGACGTAGACATGAGAATAATATTAAAAATGATCTTGAAGCACAGGAAATAATGTGGCTTTGCTAAAGATATGACCAGTATCAGGCTCTTGCGAAAATCAGCCATCGATTTTAATAAAAATCAGGTAGATTTTTGACTGGATGAGTGACTGTCAGCGTCCAAGAAAGGATTTTGCTCTGCGGAGTTGGCTGGCTGCCTACTCTGCGCGTTATTCCTATTGGATTAGAACATTTTTTGAGTCGTTGGATGTGCGCTGCGTAACGCACAAATTGCGATCGACTTAACAAGTAAGTCGCTTAAGTTTCATCCCACAGGCGCTTCCACGGTAGCTGCAGCAGATGGCGACCTTTCCACTGTTTCACTTTTCCTTTGTTTAGCAGTGAAACGGTTCAATTCAATTATGCTAGACAGTAGTTGCATTTCTCTTTCTCGTCATTGAATTTTGCTCTTGAATACATTATCAGCGAAGAGTAAAGGAGCAAGCAGGGACTGGAAACGAACTGCCTTAATTAGTTACCGTTGCATGCTGTTTGATGAATTTATTAACATAGATACAAATAGAAACACACGGAACGAAGCCCTAGAAGCTGGTCTAGATCTAAGTTTGGAATAAATGGATTGTGGAGCGAATAAAAAAAGATACGCGAAGATGCAATTGGCTGATAAAGGACAGGCGCTGTGAGATATCGGTCCTAGACTTACTTTGTCGCTTGTCTTTTTTCGGTTTATACCCCACTGCTACTGCTCTTCGCTAGAAATATTAGAAAGGTGATTACCGACGAATGCGCTCAGTATTGTAACCGTAAATATTTTTATAAAATCGTAGCAGTTTCATTTCTTGTTCCTATCGGAGTATGATTAATTGACGTCTATATTACTCGAGCGCCTGTCGTAATTTATCGAAGCCCGTTGCTCATTTTCTACTAGCTACACGCCCGGAGCCGGTCTGGCGTCGGTAAAATGTTAAATGAATTAGTGTTACACAGACTTGTTATTTGAAGGATTCAACTTTAACTTAATGAAATTTTGTTTTTAAGAATAGATATGAAACTTGTGTGCTGCATGCGAATTGGCACAACTTCGGTACGTCTATGGAAGAATACCGCTTATTCATTAACGCCTGAAAGCTTACGCACGCGTGATAAATAAATTAGCGAACAAATGCTTGTTTTAGTGTTTAACAAAGGTCCTTACCTTCTGTTTTATTCGCATTCATAATCCCCGAAACGTCTGAGCGGATTTATGTAAATTTGTTATTGCGATTTTGCACTAAACGTTTTCGGTAGAATTTATTTTCGGTTCATATTAAGCAGCATAGACCCTAATTTGCTCAAAGTGGAAATTTCACAGTATCGAAATTTATAAAAAAAAAAGTGGCATCGGTTAAAAGTAACAAGAGGCACGAAATGTAGGTGTTATTGGGATCAGTAGCCTTAATTTGAAGGGTTTTTAAAGGCGATGTGCAAGGGTGGTTCTTGTCTCACCGCTTGCAGGGTGGTTTCTGTAGTGTGATTACCTTTGCAAGAGTATATCTGTTTTTGCGGTAGACGGACAGTAAACAATGAAACAAAACGAAGAACATATTCGTAAAATTGTGTGGTTTTTTTTGTTCCTTTAAGATAAATCCACCCAGTTTTGCTGGATGCCTTGTTTTATAGCACAGCACTTAAATTCGCAAATTCATCCGTTTCGCAGGACTGTTAAAACCATCTGTGGAACACAACCTAATTTTATGGAGAATTTGGGGTGTTAGTGCGGCAAAATAAAGTAGGTTTCCATCATGAAATTCAGTAGTTTTATTCGAGAAATGACTTCAGTGTTTAAACGATAAATTGTTCATGACCTGACCAAGATACAATATTGGAGATATCACAATAGGAAAACATGCCATATTACACTATATTTTACCAAGCAGTGCAATGCAGTGCGCACGCGTGAAACATCACTGTTTTGCTTTCGACAGAGAGTCGCCTGCCAGTGTAACCTGTGTTGTATGCTCACCTAATAGCTGGTGGTATGTGAAGAAACGTCACATTACGTAACCCGCAGTCAGTCGTGACTTCACACCACACGAATTTTGATTTGATCCTTTTGAAGGCCCAGACTACGGACTGGAAAACTTAGGAAGGGGAAGGGAAAGTGATTTTTCTCTTCCCCAAAGGGTCCAAACCGGCTTTGGTGCCACGCAGTCTCATGTTCCATGGGTACTGGGGCGCTTTTCCCTGGGTAAAGCAGTCGGAGTTTGAAGCTTACCAATTAGCACCATGTAGTGTCGACGTTAATGTGAGTGAAACCATACCTAGACTTCCCTCTTATGCTTCTTGGCTTGCTCGGGCACTGCTGACATAGAGAATATTTTGTATGGCAAAACAGTTCAAAGTTTGCACGACTCGCTGCAAATATTTACGGTGGTAGTAGCAACAGTGACACCTGAGTTACTGACAGGGGTGTACACTGAGCTCGAAAATCGTTTTAATGCTTTCTGTGTTGTGAATGGATTCTGTACCGAGTTGCAGTGTTGTATAGTTATTTTTCAACGTGCGATGTGTCGAGTCGCATTCATAGTGAAGAGTTAAACAATTCACTTTTGCTCTCTGTACTGTTCTGTGTCAGTAAACATTGCAGTGACTCAATGTGCAGTTATTTCCAGTACAAACTGTATGGTGCAATTTGTGCTACTAAGCGTGTCTTCCAGTAGGTCTGTCTGCTGCTTTAGAACAAATCATTACAGCTGAAATTGAAGGAATGCGTGACTTACTGGCACAAAAATTAGCACTGATGTTGACGTATGTCTGACTTGACAGTAATTATTGTTTTGTGTGTGTTGTGTGTCAACAGTTGTACGATCGCATCTCGAGCAAGGTGGTGAGTCCGACGCGCGCGCCTCCTAGCGACGCTGTGCAAAAGTGCCGCGAAGTCGCGGAAGTACTCCGGGAGTTGGATCAGAATTCGCCGGAGCTGGAGTCGGAAATCGGGGAGCTGGAGGAGCTGAGGGATATTCTGACGCGACCACATGTCAGGGTGAGTAAGAGTGGTTTCAGCTTGTCGCAGTACTTCTTCCAGGAGCCGAAACCATGCTCATTGTGAAATGAGGTCTGATGAAGTTATGTAGCTGTAGAGTTATTTGTCCGTCGTAGTGAAATGTTGGTTATGGCTGATTTTATTGAGTTAGTTGTAACAGCTGTTTTAAAATACTTTCTTCACATAATGTCCGTCGCATGGACGTGATACTCTGTACGATGTTTGTCGGTAGAACGAATAGTATCAGTGTGTAGCTGTCGTTGAGAGTATTAGGGGACTTTAGTGTTTGTTGCCTGTCACATTGTGTTCTCCTTAGGTTTGTGATTTAGCCCTTTATGTGTAAATGGTGAGTGAATTTAAATAACCCAGCATTTTGTTCTTACTGTTTTGTGGAGATCGTTTGGTTCCTAGAAGAAACCACAATTTTTCTCTAATTATCAATAACAGGATGATATTTGTAACGAAAATTCAGGTTGTTTTCTGTGTCGTGTGAACAGATGTATTGCACTTCCAGCGTTTACCTTATAAAGGGTCAGTAAATGTCTCTAAGCAGTGTTGTAATAGTGACTGGTTTATGGACAATCAGGTTATTGTAAGGAAGTGTCTTTTCTGATAGTATTGTTGCATTACCGGAAGTGTTGTCGCGATATTTGCCTAGAGGAGCTGAGGTAAATCACGATAAACTCGGGATAGCCGGTAATCCAGCCGAGATTTGAACCGGGTGTCTTCCGTATACAGTATAGAGCTTGTATACGTTCAGTTTGTTCAAAATAGCTTATCATAAAGTTGTCGAATGTTGAATTTTATTCGTTTCACATAAGGAACTGACTTAAAAGTTAAATGCTAGTTTTACCGGAAGAGTATCACGAATAGGTAGGGCGAAGTCTTCACATGCGATGTTAAATGACTTGAGTGTGGACCAGTATTTACCTAGTGTAGGCGCCATTAAAGTTGGTTTGATATGTGAATGTAGAGATATATAAAGTGGAATTCTGGAAGTCGAAAACTTCCATTTGTGTTTTTTAAACGCCTAATCGTTAATAAAAAACCACAATCAAACACAACTGTATTTATTGTGTAACAACCGGTTGTTACCGAAGAGCTACATGTTTCGGTCCTGTCGCACTATCATCAGGCTATACAAAAAAAAATCGGAAAGAATGTAAAAATGAAAATATGACACTCACGTCTTGTGAGATCTCACCTACGTATGTTTTTACAATTGTTAATTATCATCATCATCATGTTCCTGAAGGGTTAGGCGTGTTTCTTGTTCCTTGATCCTCAAGATGAAGTTGGTCCCTCCATCTCTTTCTCGGTCGTCCTATGTTCCTTCGTCATTTTGGTTTGTATTGTGGTGCTTGTTTTGGTAGTCTGTTTGTGTCCATCCTCTGTACATGTTGTAGCCACTTTTTCTGGTACTGTTTTATATCCTTTACTATGTTCTGTGCCCCCGTTTATTGCCTAATACATTGATTCTTTTCTCCAGTTTTGTTGATTGTTGTTAATTGTATTTATATTATATCTTCTAAGCTTAAACTGTTTCAGGTGTGGTTTTTAAAGATCGTTGTTCCAAATATGATTGTCGTATTTACATTTTTATATTCTTTTAAAGGTTTTTGTATGTAGCCTGACGATGGTCCGGTGGGACTGCAACGCGTTGTTGGTGCTGTCACGCAGCAAATATAGTTGTGTTTGATGGCGTTTTTTATTAATTGTTATTTGCATAAATCAGGATTGTGTACACGAGAACGAACGTGACCGCAAGAGATTTTACAGTTTTGTCTAGATACAGCGGACCGACCAGTAATGCTCATTCAGCACTGTTTTTACAGTGGGAGTATAACCGTGCGTAAATTTGTTTACTGCGCGCGTGGATTAGTTTCAGGCGTTGTAAGCCATGGACTAGTATGATGTGAACTGTCACCATTCGTGCTCCGTCTGATTCACTGTCAGACTACAGTGCTGTAGATACATTCCAACACTGCTCTGAACGGTGCGGGGACATACGAACGTTAAAAGACACCACCACTCCTACCGTTAGGCTCACAAACAGCCCTGTTAGTGATTTTCGCTTAAGTACGCGTTGAAGGTGAATCTGTATAGCCAGTTTTTCGGCCACTGTGTGCTGTGAATGTAGCACAGTTTTTTTTAATGGAAGATTTGGCTCTGATTATATTCTCTGTTCGGGTGATTTTGTACTGGAGGTAATTTGGTTGAAGCGCTTACCATCTTTTGTAAAACTCTTAACGGGCGTAGAAAGTAATGCTTTCAACTTTTTAGTGATTATAAATGCTCCGTCCTTTGGGATGTTATATGCTGGAATTAAGGCAACTAAGCGGAGGTGGAGAGAGTTGGATTCCTTTGGCATTATAACTTAAGTTTGATAGTTTCTTTGTGACTGGAACAACAAAGAGTACTTCATTATTTCGATGTTCAAGGTTCATTACAGTTTTTAAAGAGTTCTTTCGGATAAAAGAGTTTGTTCATCATCTTTCCTTTTAAACAACAGGAACCCTGCTGATGTGCCTTAATAGACCTCGAAGATTCTGTTTGAGAACACCAACTCGAAAAAAGTTGTGGTTACGTTCAGAGGGAGCAGACGTTATGCGTTGTTGTGTTTGGTAAGAAAATATGCGCTTGAGCTGTGCTCAGTAGATGACAGTAACATTATGTGTTTGTATGCTTCCTCAGTGTCATAGATTTTCATGGCTGAAGACTGATGGTACGGATTGTCTGCGTTCTTTGTTAATGACCCCCTCTTTCTGTCTCTAGACCTTTGCATATGGTCTGTTATGCGTGAAATTCGTGGAGTGGATATTGTAACATTCCTGTTTTTAGTGACTCTAGTTCATCGGGTATTATTTGTTCTTAGTGTAGTATCGGAATATCCAGAAGGACTGTCCCTCAGGCGGGCATAGTCGCATGAATTCTGCCTTCGTGTCCGATTAACGCATGTGATCTAAATGATTTTAATGTTGGTTAAATAGACGGAATTGACTTTTAGTTGAAGATAGTTACGCTACTCCCGGCTACACACGCTGCGGCTGCCTCAATAATTCAACCACGTACTATCGGATGCCCTCTGAGGTACGCCTCGGGTGACACAGAACATAGGGTGGACCGAGTTACTGAAATTCCATACTCATTAATGTGGCATCTAGTGCCGCACCCAGTAATCCCGCGTGTTGATGACATATTGGGGGTCGTGTTGACTATGCTGATGAACAAGACTTTGGATCCGTCGTGGCCTACCGACTAGTTTCTGGCTATTCTAAGAAGAGTGACCGGATTACCCTGAGGGTGGTGACAGGAAGCTTCTCCGAATTGGTCCCCCTTATACTCAATTTACATTACTTCGTTTCCCATAAGTAGGAAATCTTTATCAGCTGCGAGGAACTGAAATGTCAAACCTCAGGGGGGAATGGAGAAAATAACAAAACGAGGGGCATTGTTTTTATATCGAAGTGTTATTAGGAAGCCGAAAGCAAGGAGAGTGAAATGGAGAGGTCATGTAGCACACATATGGACATGAGAAGTGCGTAGAATATTTAAATTGGAACCTCGAAGAGTTGACTTGTAGATGTATGCATGGGGATAGTAGTAAAATCGACTCTAAAGATATGGGGTGTGATGGTGTGGACTGGATTAATGTGGCTAAGAATATGGACCAATTGTAATTAAACTTCTCAAGCACGGCTAATTAAAAATAGACGCACAATTTCCTACCTGTTCTAAATTTCTAGAGGACCCGAGTGTTTCGGCAGGTTCCCGTTTTGAAACCTGGTCGGCGCATTGATTCTTGGCTTTGTCCCCTGATAATTTGATATTGCTCTGTAATGTCACACAGTGGTAAAATAAGTTGATTTATTAAATATCAGAAAAAACAGCAGTAGTATATCAGTGTGTCGTCTCTTGTAAAGTAACGTGATTCGAATTTGTTGAATAACAAAAAAAAAATGGCAATGAATATTGGTCGCATTTTAGCATTTTGGTCATGTTAGTTTTGTACATTCCTTAAGTGATGAAGTTCGTGCTTAAATGTAAGCAGATCTCAGTTTTGGATTTGGCGCCTGCCGTTGGTTCCGTACTAAACACCCCGCAATGTTGCATTGCGTGTATTGATTTGTTGTGTTTGAACTGAATTGTATTCCTGGGGTCTGTTCGACTGCCAGCGAGCCAATGTCACCAACCTCAGAGTAGTTTCAACACTTCCCGCACGGATGGAGTTAGTTATCGTGTGCTTGCGCTGGAGCACAAGAAAGGATTTCACGACAGTCCGCTTGGTGTCGCCTCTTCAACCGTACGTTCGCATTGGGAGGGAAGTATCGATAGCAGCTGTATGTGGGACTCCATGTTGTGCGACATATATCGATGTTTCGAATATACGCACCAGCTTGTCTCAAATGTTGTGGTGCTGATGCCTAATGAGTTGGATTCCTGATCAGGAATGACTACTTTAAATGCTCGTTGAAAATTGAAAGGTAAGTGTCTTATACACTCCCGTATCTCTGTGTCCTTTCTATCTGGTATTTCTTCCCCATTACTTTGATTTACCAGTTTCAGGATATCTGGTCTAAAAAGTGAATTGCTGGTTTGAATGCGAATTGCACCTGCTGAGCATGAACAAAACACAATTACTTGCTTTTGTTTTAATTACGAAGATTGAAGGAACTATACACGACACTGATATCCTTCAGGCTAATTTAACTTTTTCTAGGCGTTGCAAGTTTTGTGTGTCGGGTGGATCTGTAGCACACAAGTTGCATGATTTGCGTTCTAAGGAGAGTAACGTATTCAAATGGTGTGGCCGCTAATGTCTGTTTTGCGTATGCATGATGCACTTAAGAGTACAAACATCGCATATATGAATCAAGTTAACGTTCATTGCATGGTGTAAGTATTGTAGAGAACAAATTATCTGCTCTGAAGTACTTACAGTATTAACGTTATGTGGCCTTGTACGGAAAAACAGCGTGATAATGTTCTGAAGAATAATAATTAACAAGATGTATAAAACTTTTTTTTTTTTTGCTACATGCTGTAGCCAACTGTTCGATACGTTTTCTGTTCGCGACACACACTGTTAGTTCACATCGGTCTTCAGACCGAAACAGTACCTTCAACTACACAGCATCGTAAATCGGCACACAATATTAGAGAAATGTTGGAATACAATTTAGACACAGCTTATATTGTTTACAGACGTACTTTCTGCTTGAATAATTAAAATGGTTAAAGTCATAAAGTTGACTGGTTATCTGGCAGTTAACGACTCATCACAAGGGTGTCGCAACCTTAGGTTTGAGAATCCCTGATGTACGAAGTCAAGCTTGTTCCGACTTCACATTCTCATTCCATCTTTTCCAAGGTCTTTGTTCTGTTTAGGCGTCCATGTGGTTTTTACTGTATTCTGCCTATTGTTAGCTGTTATATCTAAATTGCTAATCCACTTGTCACTGTGTTCTTTTCTTTTCGTTCTTAGTTGGATATACACGTAGTGTGGGGCAGCCTTTAATTGTTGTTAAGTAAGTCTGTTTCATCAGTACAGATTCACTTCTGTTTACTTCTCTTGTTTTAACGGTCCAGCACTCATTTCCACATAGGAAACATGGCAGTGCAGCTGGTATATACAACTTCGCCTGTTTCTTATCTTGTCATAATCATTAAAACCTTCTTAAGGTGCCACAGTCACATTTTATCCCACCTAGCGTGTTTCTTGTTTACGTCTTTTCATAGTGCACTCAAGTGCTGATAAAGCCAATGTATACAGAGGCTGGTAAATATATCGTATACGTACAGTACATGGGGCACGCGGTGGCGCAGTTGGTCGAGGCAGTGCGCTACGTGCTAGAAGGTTGTGGTTAGATGTAGCTGGTGCATAGGGCTGACAACCTTACCACCTTCATGTGCTGTGTAGATGTTCTGGGAGCCTCAAACCCTCGAACCCCAAGGGCCTGTCCAGGTATCTTGTACATACGGGCCGCCAGGCGATCACATTGCGACACGCTAGCGGTAGAGTGGGATTTGCGCAGGACGAATAGGCATATAAAGATGGTATCTTGCTTCCAGCATGATGTATTCCTACAGTTTTACTATTACTTAATATAGTATATGTGGGCCGGGTAGTATAGTGGTTATAGCGGCTGGCTACGGGCTGGACGGTCCGGAGATCGAATCCCGGTGGGGGCAAGATTTTCCCCACCTTTCCAGACCGCCCCTGGGACCTACCCAGCTTCCCATACAATGGGGTACCGGGTCTTTCCCGGGGGCAAAGAGCGGCCGGGGCGTGACGTTGACCCCTCACCCCCTTCTATTGCCGTGGTCAAGAAGGAGTAGAGCTATACCTCTACTCACCCTATGGGCCGTAGGCCTGTACAAGGATGTACTTTACCTTTTTAATATAGTATATATTCTTGTAGCTTAAAAAGTATGTTAATATTTGTTACGATATGGATTTAGAAAATAACATTTGCTTTGTTAGTTATTCCTTTTGATGACACATCCATTGCGGTTAGATAGAAACGTTTTTTGATCTGAATACGATAAAACAATAGCTGGTCTACACCACTGATCGCAAGCGAAATAATTTGTGTGTGTGTGTACGAAATGAATTGTACTGCCCAGTCGTACTTCCTTTAAGTTGTCTGATTCATTTTTAGTCGACATTAGGTTGTGTTAAGACAGTATAAGCTGGCGGTTGGTGCGGCAGTGCTTCTTATTTTGTCAGTCTTAACAAAATTGTTAGCGGATATGGTTTATGTATTTTAAACATAATAAGACGGCCTGAAATTATAATAACCACCAGTGCCTAATTCGGCAGAAGGGAGTCTGTATCGCTTAGGCCCATTGCTTACAGCAAGTGTAGCATGCTCGTAATTTCTAAAGAAACTGAACGTGGGCCGTTAGTACTGTTGCAGAAGAAGACATAAAAACATGTGTAATTTTGGTATAAGTCAAAATTGAGAGCGTTTAACTTAAAACGCTCTTTTTTTTCTGGCAGTGTTGTGTCGTGTGATGAGCCATTCGTGTAGTATGAGGAAGACACGAATGCAGGTGCGAGTATTCGTTAGGCGCAAGTACGTTTAATGGCAAGTTGTTGTGGTGCGGCAGGACATTGTTAGTGAGTGTCCACGGAGGAGTAACTTCGTCACTTGCTTTAGCAGCCTATTACTTCTCCTTCGCGTCGTTTCATCCTCCGCTAACTCCCAAAGACCCTGCTAAAGCTATTAAGTCAGTCTGAAATTACCTACACTGGTAACTTCTTAGACATGCGTAGGCTATTTTGTGTTTGAATCACAGTTTTATACCCCGTCCAAGTTATGCAAATATATACACATCACCCAAAGGGTCTGGGCTTGTATGTTCGGTGTGGAACACGTCTGGGTCTTTTGCTTGTTCCTCCGAGGGTAATAAGAGAGAAAATAATGCCGCTAGCAGTTTAGTTTCCTGTGAGAAATGCTTAACGTAGCAGACGAACAAAGAGGCAGATGTGCGTACAGAATTGCCACGTAAGTTCTCTTTCATTTGTATACCTAACGAATAGAAATGTATTTTATCGGCGCTTGTTTGTGTATTAAAGTTAGCCACCTTTATGTTCGGGCATATAACACCGCTCTTTTATGGCATGACAGCCCTTAGTGGGTCAGGGCCTTCGCGATCACACTCAAGATACGCACACACAAACACACACACACGCGCGCGCGCGCGCTCGCCCACTTGGTAGGACTCCTCTGGACAAGTGATCATCTCGTCGCTGAGACCTCTACCTGACCACACATCCACACATAACACTCACAGACATACATCTGTGCCGCCACCAGGAGTCAAACCCACTTTCCTGGCAAGCGAGCGGCTGCAGACCCACGCCTTAGACCGTGCGGCCACAGGGATCGGCCTAGAACACCGCATTATTTTCTTGAAATTTTGCACTTTCTAGGGAAAAGAATGTCTTCAGATTACTCTATTCGCTGTAGAAGATTTCTCCGAGACACTGGTTCCCATATACAAAACCAAACAAGCCTCACATCATAGACAGCTGTAGTAATTTTCACATATTTACCGTGCATCGTGCTATTAGCTGTAGATAATAGCTGTAGTAATGTTACCGCTGTGAGTACCTCATATCTCAGGTGATATTCTTCTCCGCGCAGAAGGACCGTATCTACTCGTAATTATTTGCAGGGATTGTCAGTGCAGAGGGCCGGCACCCTACACCCACTTTGCTATAAACGGGCTGTGCCTGCTAGAGCTTTCAGTATGACGCGGCTGTGCGGCGTCTGCTTAATCCAGAAGAATTTCTAGACGACGTCTGAACTAAAAAATGGACATTAAATATAATTTTATGCTGTAATGGTTCTGTAAATATTAGAGGATTTCATTGTGTGAACTGACACATTAACGGTAATTCATTGCGATGAAGAGTACACTTTGTGTTATTATGTAGGCCTTTCCATGCACGGTGTGTTTGAAGGCATTTACGGAATTGGAACTGGATACTTCCACAGATTTAATGACCCCCTTCTTTAGTTCATGCTATTTTGACCGCGTCTTAACCGACTTAGTCTACTGATGGTGGTGGTGACATTTGCTATGTGTGTGAACAGTTTTCATCTCGACTGATGAAGTTTCATCCTTGGAATCTCGAAGTGTACCACATAAGTACTGATATTTATTGATATTGACATTGATTATGCACAAATTACTAGACCCAGGAACATGATGATGTCTTTTCGTGTCCTCACTATTGTGCATACGGATGCTGGGGCTTGAGCTCCATTAGGGTTTCTGGTACGCTTTCTGTTACAATACATTCGTCCGACCTGACCCCGATAATGGAGGCTATGCATTACGTTGAATAGGTGAGTGGAACGCTAAACTGTAACAGTACCCATTTATTCCCTTCGCCTATACCGCACTAAAGAGGGCTTCTTCTGTTTTTCCATACTGCCGCCTTTGTCTTCAAATCGAGACCGGGTTGCTTTATGCAGCCACTTACACGTGGAGTGGTGACGGTACAGTCAGACCGAAATGTTAGGCTATTGTTTTACCCGAAGGTTCGGTTCAAGTGTTTCAGGGATGGTGGCTGCAGTTCAGGTTGTGATTCATAAAATTTCGGTAGGAATGCCAGTTTATGGCCATAAGTGGTTATGTGGAATGTCCGGGTAGAGCGGGTACAGTGTGCCTTCGCATGTGGTAGGCCCAGGCACGCAGACTGGCGGTCTAACTCAGGGTTTCTGTAGTTCCCTCCATTTCATCTGAACGATTTCCATCACATTCGGTGTCATTGGAATTTTTCGTCGACGCAATATGGCCATGAGTTCGACTAAGCCTCTTAACAGACAGGTGTACCCGGAATATTTCCTAGAGGTAATGGCGGCCGGTGCGTAGGGCTGACAACCTTACAAACTTCATTTGCTGATTGTCTTGAAGTCTGGAAGCCTCACTCTCTTAGAACCCTCAGGGGCTGTCCAAGCCTGTACAGGGATTGCTTTAACTTTACCTTTTATTGCTGGTACATTATTTCTGATTACACCACGACCGCTTCCTTACACATTTTTTAGGATTCATTATTTACTAATTGTCCTCTCATTTGACACTATGCGTGTAGTCAGAGTTACTGGCAGAATCGCTAAATTTAAAACTAGTTTCGCAACTCTCATGTGGCTGGCCGCCCTAGTATTCGCACGATTCTCTCCCTAAACACTATAACTGTAGGTAATAATCGATATCAGTTTGTTCACATCGATTCTAGTCCATAACTTTCGATGGCAGTCGATTGTCAATTACTGTCGATTAGTGAGGCAATCATACCAGTAATATTCACAGCACTGCTACTGGCTCTCTTTCATCGGTCATGTCTTTATTCATTGAGCAAACCAAGCTTAACTCAGACTGCTGCCCTCAGGTTGTGCTGTTTTGTTTTATATGTTCGATGCTTAGCTGTTTCTCGAGCCTTAGCTCATATCACCCAGAGGACGCATTTTGTGTTGTCATGTGTGGTATATTTAGCTGTTTCTTCTTCCTCATTTATTCCCATTGTATTTTTTTTTCGTAAGTCTTTAGGTTCAGAATTTAAAACTAGCGAACGCACAATAATTATAGCGCTTCGTAAACGTGTGAACACTTCCTAGTTTAGTGAGCACAGTCAGAGTCTGGCTTATGACTGAATTTTCCTGCTGTCGATAGTTGGCAGCTTTTGACTTCAGGGGCAGGTACGCTTTGAGCGATACAGATGCTTCCTTCGTCGCCTGTCTCATCGCAACACTGGGTTGACGCTCGAGCGGAACAAATGAAGCTGTAATTATCAGTCGATCTTATTGATGTTTCATTTGAGTTTAAAATCCTCACATTGGCGACTTTTATCCTGTTAAACTGTCCTTTTTTTTCAGGAGGACAGAATAATCATTTGAAAAAATACGCCCTGCTTGCATGGTTTAATTTAGGTACGGAAGTGTAATGTCCTCCCCGAATATTCTGCAGAAACTGCATTTTCCCCCCCGTTTAATTTTGTAAGTGCGATACTATTCCGTAGCTACAGGACGGAACCTACGTAGTTATAGCTTTAATTAAATAGAACGGTCAATTGGAATTTTTATTTCAAAGTAGGACCCATATTTTGCATGGAGCTGAACAGTTCAGTGGCATCAAATTCGGGACAGATAATCTTGAAAGAGAAGCCTGAAACGAATCATGTTCAGTCCTTTGAATCCTGAAGTTCGTGTCAGTATTGTTTACGAAGTCATTCTTGCAATTCTGAAACACTGCATCTGCATTACTTAGGTAATTTACTTAATGCTGTTTAGGAAGATGATCGCGTTCTGTCAGGGTAATTATAGGTAACCATTAAGTAAATTTTGTTTTCAAAATGAAGAGTTTATGAATGTTAAACAGTTACGGATAAGCTTCAGAAGCTTTGATCATGACCAATCCAAACCCGATGGCCACTAAACTATGGAGAAATGAGGGCTACAGCTCAGTTCGGAATCCCATTTCTTACCGCCTGCTAAGTAGAGAAGTAAAGAAACTCATGGCCCTACCTGTTATGTGCTGTATGTGTGAACGGTTCCTCCATACACTGTGGTTGAGGACAGGGTGCTGAGGGAAGTATTTGCTCCTGAGAGGGAGGCAGTGACAGGCGGCGGAGAAAACTGCATCATGAGAAGCTCCAAAATTTTCGCTCTTCAACGAATATAGAGCCGGGATAGCGTATTTATTATAGGGATGGGCTATAAACTGCAGGGGTTTCGATTCCTGGCAGTGCAAAGAGATTTCTCTGTTTTCGTATCGCACAGCGGGCTGTGGCTTTCACCCACCCTCGTATTCAGTGGGTTCCGTGGGCTCTTTCCAGGGGGCGGAGTGGCCTGGGCGTGAGAGTGATCTGTCACCTACATCCAGCGCCGAGGCTGGGAATTCGTGTTTATGATGAACCTAAGAGAGCAGTATATTTAGGAAATGCTTTTAACTGTATTATCACGTTCTTCTATTATTCAATGTACCCTGCAAAACACTGATTATATACAGGCAATTATGTGTGTGTTTGTGTTTGGTATATTTGGTCATAAATTGGAAGAAATGACAGGAGGCGAGACAAATTTGCGTAATGTGGAGTTGCGTAAAAATTTAAAATTCCATGGCATCACGGAATTCCACGACGTGCTGGCTGCCACGATACCTCCATTCCCTTAGATGCCTTCGTGGTGTGTACTGCTACAGATGTGGCTCTAGCTGTTTTACTTCACTGAATATTGTGTGGGTTATGGCATCAGGTGGCTGAGAAAGGATGTGTGTCACGCAGTATAAATGTCAGAAATGTGTTCAGAATTTTTGTCGGATCTCTTAAGGGAATATCACTTGCAAGACCTGGGCGTATATGGAAGTACAAGTGGCCCTTAAGAAGCAGGGATTCGGGCTGTGAACTGCATTCACACGGCTCTGAACACGTAGAGGTGGTGAACACTTCTGGGCACTGTAGCTTAATGAATGTACCTGAAATTTGTTGAGGAGGTGAATATTACTTTCACAGGTCGGGTGGACTGTGCCCTATATGGTTAATTGTTTAGTAAGCTTATAGTAAACAAGAGATAAATATATACAGAACTATAATTTTGCCTTTTGTTTTGCATGGGTGTGAAACTTGGTTGCTTACATTGAGGGAGGAACGTAGGATGAGGGTGTTTTAGAATATTTGAGCCTAAAAGGAACAAGGTAACAAGGGAGTGAAGAGAAATACATAATGAGGAGCTTAATGATCTGCACTCCTCACCCAATATTGTTCGGGTGATAAAATCGAAAATGAGATGGGCGGGGCATGTAGCGCGTATGGGTGAGAGGAGAGGTGTGTACAGGATTTTGGTGGGGAAACCTGAGGGAAAGAGGCCACTTGGGAGACTGAGGCGTAGATGGTAGAAAAATATTAAGATGGATCTTCAGGAAGTGGGATGTGATGGTATGGACTGGATCGAGCTGGCTTAGGATAGGGACAGGTGTCGGGCACTTGTGAATGCGGTAATGAATCTTCTGGCTCTATAAAATGCGGGGAATTTCTTGACTAGCTGAGAACCGGTTAGCTTCTTAAGAAGGACTCTGCTCCATGGAGTACGATTATACAGTGTGATAAACAAGACAGTGACCAATAATTTAGAGTACAGTGAAAAATTAATAGATGTGTGTATCTGTATCTGTCAGCGCGTCCGTTGAGTGTTATTTAATCCTTCTAGAAGCAGTTAGCGGCGACAAGCATTGTGTTACTATAGCCACAGTGTCGCAAGGTTTTATCGGCCGATGTTTAGAAAATTAGAAGACAAAAATGCGTGAAACATACAAATGAGGTGTTTTAATTTATTTTAAAATCTCGGCTATGTGACATCCATTTCTGCAACGTTGGTGTGACGAAAATAACAAGGTTCCTCCGAGATCTTGAACATCGGAGTTCCATTTCACAGTACACGTTTGCTTATATGTTACGCCGAACGGTCCATTGTCTGCTTTCGCTTCTACTTCGCGATGTATAACGTGTCAAGCTCCAGCTGTTATGAATATTTTTACATGACGTTTTGTACGTAATTATTTGATGTATGTACTTCTGCGAATGATCTTGCAGGAATCGAAACACGTCGGAGTTTTAATTTTGACTGTAATATAACTGTGTGAACACAAGATTGTGCGTTTGTTGGCTTTTGCAGTATTTTAGTTTTCAGTGCACCGAATGAATAATATTAAGTCTGAAACTTAATGTTATAATGAAGCCGTATTAAATATTTAAACGGTAGAGAGAAGGTTTGTACAAGAAATGAAGAGACTTTCCGTTGACTTTTCAAGGTTTATTGCACTAGTCCAAGATATAACAGTCTGAATTACCTCGTGTCTTTATGTACTGTGCATCATGGGACTGAACATCACATTAGAGCGCTTATTTGTCCTTCCTCTTGTCTTTGTGTACTGTGCATCGTGGGACTGAACGTCATATTAGAGCGCTTATATGTCCTTCCTCGTGTCTTTATGTACTGTGCATCATTGGACTGAACATCACGCTAGAGCTTTACTGTCGTGCCTCATGTCTTCATGTACTGTGCATCATGGGACTGAACATCACGCTAGAGCTGTTACTGTCGTGCCTCATGTCTTCATGTACTGTGCATCATGGGACTGAACATCACGCTAGAGCTGTTATTGTCGTGCCTCATGTGTTTACGTAGTGTGCATCATGGGAATGAACAAGCTGGAGCTGTTATTTCTCCTGTCTCATGCGCGTGACTTTGCGGATTCGAAACGTGTCTCATGAAACAAGGTTTTGCGTGTCTTTTATAAGTCTCTACACTGCCATAGTCTTCATACTAACTTCTACAAGCCGCAAGCCTACAGTGATGTAGGTCATTGTCGGTTCGTGGCACATTGGCGCAGTCTCAGCTACACAGGCTCCTGCAATGCGCGACCCATTGTTGCTATGGAAACCGGGCTGCATGTTAAGGGGCACCGTCTCATACGAAATACGTGGACAAACTACAGCGTAAGGCGTCAATCAGAAAGGCGCAAGCATGTGGCCGTTCGAACATTTGTACACACGTGTTCCTTACGAGCCCGAGCACTTCGCTGGTCTACAAAACAAAACTTGCAGATGCAAACCATTTACTACAAAGCAATTGCACTGCCTATTCCAAAGACCGACACTGTGTCGTTCACTGCTTTTTGTTACTTAATTCAACTTATGGAAGAATGATTCCAACAAAACCTGAAATTCAAACTATGTCTAGAATATAGATCTACGTTTTATATGTCACAGAATATGGTATTTTTGGCACATCTTCATGTTAAGTGACAGTTTTAATGAGCTGATACGAATCTAAATGGTCGTATTGCGTTTGCAGCATTTGATGCAGCTGCATACACTAGAACTGGAGTAACGGAATATAGTTGAACTACAGTTTGTAGCCTATGTGGGCTTATAAAGAGAGATTGTTTATGGCTGTCTACTTATGTAACGTTGTTGTTAAGCCGCTTTCAAGGAAACACGTGATTTTCACACACCTCAGGTGGCAGCTAGGTTTAGGAGCTGTGCCTCTGCGGGGCAGAAATGTGACTTTGTTAGTTCACCTTTGTAACAGATGGATGTTGTCCCTGCGAGAACAGAACAGAACGGAACGGAGTACAAACGGGTGGAATAGAATAAAAGAGAACAATAGAACAGAATAAAATATAATACGTAGAAGATAGTAATATAGTTCATTTCTTCTCACACAAAACACGCTGTACGATTACAGTTTGAGTTGGTTAGTACCGATTAGGAAAGTAATGGTGACCTGTTCTGAGAACTGTGTGATACCAACAGATACACTCTGTAGGTGAACTGCTGAGTTTCTAAACCTTAGAGGATGGTAGTGTGTACGTATATGAACCAGTATGCTCTAAAAAGTTGAACCGTCAGTAAGGGCGTTTGACCACATTAAGAGTTCGTTACCCTCCCCAGACTGTCAGCTTCAAGCAGTTTTTGGCACATTGACGACGCTGAGTTGCAAAAACGCGGCTCTGTGCCTTGCCGTATCCGTTGTGTGGAGCAACGAACATTCCTGAAATGTTACACTGGGGGAGTTGCAGTCGCACAAAACTGGGGTGTACTTTAACACATTACCTACCTGCATTGCTATGCTCGTGTCGAGCAAAACGCGCTGGATATTTTGCGGGTAAAATCCTTATTATATTATATCCAATACATAACACTCTTTCATAACTATCGCGGTTCTAGTGACAACTTAACTAAGTGTAGTGAACGCCCCCAAATTCTTTCTTCGGGCAGACACTTATGAATTGTCACATCCAACCATCAGCACTGGTTTTCTCGTCACACAAAGTCCTTTTCAGTGGAACTACCAAATACTTAATTTCTTGCAAATCCGTTCAGCAGATCTCGAATTGTTATGCACGCACTGACATGATGAAACTAATAGGGACATTTGTGTCACATTTTGTTTTGAACGCGCGCCGCAAAACGAATATGAACGTCTGGACACCATAAAAATATGACGTCATACACGTCTGCTGTGCTGTTAGACAGTACACAGCACCGTTAGTCGATTACACTTATTTGTAGAAGTATAACAGGCCTTCGGCAGTCCTTTCTTTTTCATGATTGTGGTATCATCGTTGAGGTATTTGCTACGTAATTTGGAGAATGAAGACAAATGGTGTTTATTTTTCGGATTTTAACCCTAAGTATACATGGTGTTTACATTTATACTACACAGTAGGGACAGAAAGTTTTTCGTAATTTTCATACGACTATTAATAGGTTTATGAATTTAGACATTCTCTCACACAGGGCCTATGAAGTGGTTCAAGGTTTGTAATAAACTTACGGCATTTATGACAGTATTAGTTTGTCTGCTGCCGGAAGTGCACTTCGTATACACGCCGTTTCGGGAGTGGGCTCTGTTACCGTCTTTGGATGTTCTGTTTTTGTTTGAATTTGTTGCAGAATGAAAGTTCCATCCAGAACTCCTGGAGCGTGGCCGTCCGTGCCGCCACGCTCCAGACCACCGACCGACAACAATTTTGGTATATTATACCACATGCTGTAAATCACAGTCTTGCGCTCCTGAGGAAGGGCAAAAAAATTGCCCGAAACATGTTGAGCTGATTGGAAGATCAGTGAATTGTTATTGTTGCATGTAGTTGGTCCTCTGCGTTATTTCTACCGATGATGCACGGTCAAACACACATCAAATTACTGCTTGTTGTTTTTTTTTTTACCTTCACTTTGTAACGTGGAATGCGTTTTTTTTTTTCACTTGCTGCAGAATTCAAGATCCATGTGACGTGGAGTACAGCAAATTTGTTTGCGTCCGTTGCCAATTAGTATCATCTTGAACATGGAACGCAGTTAATTTGCTTGCATCATTTACACAATGTATTTTCCATCCATGATGCAGAATATAATCAATTTGTATTCATCCGTTACAGATTAAAGTCCCATCTGAAACGTGGAACGCATCCAGTTCGCTTGTATCTATTACCGAACCTAAGTTCATCCACAGTTTATAATGCAATCAATTTGTTTCCATCTGTTACATAATAGGTCCTACATGCTCCATCCAAAATGTGGAGTACAGCTTCCATGCGTAGAAGTGGCCATTCGCTCGCCTGTCCTATTGGCACAGTACGTATAATTGAGTAAGCTGCAGTGCAATACCGTAGTTCTGTATTACAGATTCGCTGCAGAATTGCTCGTCTGGCGGAAGGAAGTGATGTCATCGGCTACTGAAATGATATACTGTTATAGTGTTGCCCGCAGGATTAGTGAATATGAATTAATTGTGATGCATCTGGCCTTAATATCACACGACTGTCTCTCGTAATGAAATCGAGGAGCTAAACACGTAATTTGTTGAAATATCGCGTTGCTGCCGCTGCAGTGATGTGGCACTATAAACTACACAGGTCCGAGGGCGACTCGCTACACCACGTCTGTTATTAACACAGAATAGACATAATTAGCGATAGATGGTTTTTGCGATGGTTGTGATTTATTCATTAGAGTGCTGAATAGTACGGTATGGTATGGTATAGCATAGTAGGTACAGTAGACTATAGTATAGTGTAGTATAATTACTAGGCGATTTACTGTGGATGTGACGTGGCAAACGATTTTCGTTGTTTTGTAATAGCCAATGTTTCGAGAGACTTCCCCCAAATTGTAGCGTGTCTTTGTGATAAGTTGTATAAATACTGTTCGTGTCACTAAGTAACTAACTGATTAACTGACTCACTCATTGACTGCATGGAGCAGAGTCCTTCTTGAGAAGCTCACACGTCCTGAGCTAGTCAAGACATTTCCTGCATGTTGTGGAACCCGAAGGTTCATTCACGCATTCGCAAGCGCCTGCTACTTGTCCCTGTCTTGAGCCAGAGCAATTCATGTACGAGTATTTCGTAACGTCGTAAGGTTTTAGGTTGAGGAATTGTCGGGACCTCGCCCAACCCCCCAGGCAGGAAGATTACCCCTTGTTGGCTGTACACGGCTGCTTATTCAGTATATTCACAGCTACGCTCCACATCTGAAGGCCGTCCTCCCGCAACCTGAGGATGCCCCATGCTCTGATGACAGCGATCCACTTACCATTTGTGTGCCACAAGAAGAAAATTGGTGTGTACGTCTGATGTCATTTACAGTCGCGACTGCATGTACTTCTGATTTGAAATTCAGTGAAGGAATTTAATTCACGACCAAACTGGACATTTCATACCACACGCTGACTGTTCTTCGCACTGCGTCTTGTCTCCAGTTTAGTCGTAACTCGTCACCATGAAACAGAAAAAGCAAATAAAGCCATGTGTGATTTCAGGCTTCTGCCGCGAAGTAGATGATAACTGCGCTCTTCTGGGCTGTTGGGCTATTACGCAGCGAGTAGTGGTGATTCCTTGCCGACGTTTCGGGCACCATATTCCGTTCAAAGTGATGCGGACCTTTTACGAGAAATCCCGTAACACAACACATGCTAACACGAGTGCTGGATTCAACGAAAGCTGGACTTACCGGAAACGGCTGTGTCCCAAAAGTACGAAGCAGAAATCCTTAAAATTGCCTCTAATAAACGACAACAGTAGTTTTTCGCGGCAAAACTTATTCCGTCTTAAAATGGTCTGCTTGAATGTGTTTGGTTTTGTCTTCGTAGGCTATAATTGTGCCTGACGGAGTGAGGATGAAAAGACTCTTCCTGCTAAGTAATGCAATATTAAGACGGGCATCCGACAAAATTTATGTAAAACTTCGTGAATTGCTGGATAAAGTAAAAGAAATGAACGAAGATGAGAATGGAAAAATAAAGAAATATTGAAAAATAGGTGAGAATGCTGAACAGTGAAAACCTGTAGGTTTTACCAAGACCCTCAGAATCTGCATCTCTGCATCCACAGTCAGAAGCCGCACAAGCAGATGGCAGTCCTACATCACTGTCTGATGTCATTCTGCGAATGGTGTGTTTTTGTACCCTAACACTTTGTGGTGGCTGTCTGTGAATATTCACGGATACTTACACATGCATTTGGTGTTCTTTAGTTACAGTAACAAGGATGTATAAATTCTGATCGTGTGCGATACATGTACACATGTCATGGCGTCCTTGAATAATAGCATGTCTGAGAGCCGGTATTTAAGGTATTTTATGACTGTAGTTAGGACTGATTTTCCGTGTTAGTTGAAGCCAGATGTGATCACTGCCTTCAGCTCTTGTTGCTAGGGTCCACATTACCTGATGGAAAGTTCTTTTAAGGTCGAGTCCTGGTAAATGTCATTTTATGCCTCATTGAATTGCATATTATATGAAAACAATGTGACCTGGAAAGGATTACAGCAGGTATTGTCATGTGCTTTATCTGTAAAGACTGAAGGAGAACGCGAACGTCCCGAGAAATGACATATAGCCATTGTGATAATGAAACCGGGAGCGTCTAAAAAACTGCAATATGATGCGTCAGCTGTCTTGTATAGGGTGTACTAGAGAGGACGGCATTAGAATGGATCAGAAGGAAAAATAGCTTTTAGGATGCAGAATGCATCATTGGGGCTTGTATAAATAATTATTTGGAACCCACCATGACAAGGAATGTCTTTGTTGAATTTCTGTTACTGTTTGAGGATACAGCATGTATGTACCGTGCCGCTGAGTTTGATGGTTAACGATGATTAACGAAGTCGATTGAGCCTGCTCCTTCAAGAGAAGACAATAGTTGCGTAGCTGGTAAGGTAATGCTGTGCCGTGTACGGAACGCGAACGCATGTTTTCGTGTTTTAAGTGTCCGCGATTGGACCCTGTCACGAGCCAGTCGAATCCAGTCGACGCCCTCACTCCACGTGTCTGTAAGATTATTTTAGTATTAGACCAACTGGCGGAAAATGCCCCTTGAAATTGAACAGGGAGGCATTTCATATCTTATTCCCTCCATTTCCTTTCATCTTACCTTCATGCAATTTTTTCCCCCTTTTCCCTTTCTCTCTGCTTTGTGTATTTCGTTCCAGTCGTCATCCTTCAGATTGCACGGTTACGAACACTGAGCTGCCGCTGTGAAGAACATGCGTATCACGTGTTTTGACAGAAACGATTCGCATACGTAATCAAAACGACTCCTATTGTATGTATGTGTAGAAGTAGTCTGTGTATGTGTATAGGTACGTACAGGTATAAAAATGTGTGTGTGTGTCTATATATATATATATGCACTTGTATAGGCTACTCCCAGCTGTGGGTAGGTCTCGCAAATGATTTTTCCAAATCATTGTGAAGTGTAGCATTAATTTCTCACTTCTTGTCCCTGTTCCATCATCTTTTCAGCTTTGTGCATCTCGGTAAAGTTGTGTGAAGTCTGTAAATTAATGAATTCCTCCTTATGTAATATTCTACAGCCTCCTGTAATTCCATGGTTAACGCAGGACCATCGCATATAAAATCTTGCAGTTCGTGAGTGCTAATTGGTGAACAGTGTAATAATTCAGAAGGTGCCTTAACGTGAAGTGTGCGTGTTGTCAGCTCTAGACTGTATTTCCTGTGGCTGACACACTCGCTTGATATGTAGCTCAACTCTTCGGCGCGGTGGACCTTGTGTGTTGCGGGTGTTCGCTCTAATCTTCCCGCCAGGCGTTCAGAGCCTGTGATAACTGACGTATTGTGTGAGTTGCAGGGCGGCCTATCGATGACGTGCATAGAATTCGATCCAGTTTAATATTATTATTATTATTAGTAGTAGTAGTACTGTCGTATTATTGTTGATTGGCATGTTCAGATATATTGACTTCACCCGTTGTCGAAGCTTGATGAAGGAGGGTCTGTTCGGACTGTGAAAGTGACGCTGCTTTGGTTGAAATGTGAGCTTATGCCGACATGTTAGCAGATGTACCGCGAATCGTCATTGTCAATGTTTTAAGCTTTCGTAGTCGGTGAGTGCAGCCTGTGTCCTGAAGGCGAAGACTCCATGTTCTCCCAAAACGTCGGTGCGGTAGCCTAGAAGTCCACAGTGTGAATACTTTCAGGTTTGGTTTTGTGGTTAATGAGGGCGTCGTAACAGAGGAGCGTACGTCTGTGGCGGTAAAAATGATTATTTGCTGTACAATGTTTTTTCTTTAAGGTCTGCTCTTTTTTTGTGTCATACCTCGTTAGTTTTTTGAGGGCACTGTATGCGTAGTCTGTCCAACTTCAATTGCTGTGGCCACGGTTGTACGGCATAGGACGTTTGGGTTTTAGCAGCCACTTGAGTTCGTTGAGAAACACTTGCGGTATCGGAAAAGAGCTTCTGTTGATGTGACTTGACATTGCCTTAGTGTGTACCTCTTCGAGAAGACATTCAATTGTTGTTGTTGTTGACATCACGTCAAAGCGCGGTATGAACAGTTGGCAACATGTGAACTGTCCGCGACAAGAGGTGTAGCTGTGCAGCGAGAGAGGGAGAGTGGTTACTGTGTACCGGCAAAATTGTCTGAAACATCCTGTATGTATCGTTGCATCCGCACATAAATTTCGAAGGACATGAAGCGAGGAACCAATTTCAAGACTGGTAATGGAAAGACAGGAAATGTATTTGAAGACGTGCTTTATTTTCTGCATATGAAGACTGGTTCGGTCACTTAATCTTCCTGTGTAATGAGCTTTGAAATGAGTATTTTCCATTGCTTAACATTCCGTAGTTCCTCGCTAATGCACAACATGGGTTTGTACCAGAAAATGGATTCGTATTTAGTCAAGGATTGATACAGCTAAAGCATTATCTTCCTTCGTCAAGTTTCCCATATTGATAGGGTACGTTGCAGAAAAATTCAGCCGTAAAATTATTTCTATCCTAAAATGAGCCATCCCCGTTGTGTGTATATAAACAATAGGTGTGGGTATCAGTCAATAACACAACAATATCTAAAAAAGATGTTTAATAAAGGATGAAGTAAACTACATGTTTCGGCTTAATGTGGCCATCATCAGGTCTACATCCGAAAGTATGGTGGTATTGCTTTACAGGATTGGTATGGATATGTCA